>MDTA01013387.1_pt1 | contig 15754 bp, 11 predicted proteins | sample 811151 | NCBI WGS metagenome assembly MDTA01 (sample SAMN05326648, study PRJNA326480) | marine metagenome | isolation source: seawater | place: Indian Ocean: South | collected 2010 | reverse complement strand
TTTTGGACTATCTTAGTCTCTAAAAGATGATTTGCTAATGCACCAAATTTTTTTATAGGAAACTTGTTATCATCATTTATTTTAGCAACATAATCTGGATGATTTATTACAGGTAATTCCATTAAGGGTAATTATTAGTAAGGTAATTAATAATAAGCTAAGTAAATAGAAATAATTACAACCCAAAAGAAGGCGTAATAAAGTATGTAGCCTTTCACAGTAAAAGGCATCTTTTTTAATTTTCTTTTACCTTTTCCTTTATATGGTTTTGAAACTTCCATTATCTTTCAACACAAATTGATATTCCCATACCACCCCCTATACAAAGAGTAGCTAAACCTTTTTTTACATCTCTTTTGATCATCTCATGAATAAGTGTTACTAAAATTCTTGTACCAGATGCTCCTATAGGATGGCCAATTGCTATAGCTCCACCGTTAACGTTCACTTTTTCTTCTGGAACTCCCAAGGTTTTCAGAACAGCAATACTTTGTGCAGCAAAAGCTTCATTAACTTCGAATAAATCTAAATCTTTTATTGACCAACCTGCTAAGTCCAACGCTTTTTTAGAGGCTGGTATTGGTCCTGTCCCCATTAGGGCTGGTTCAACACCGCAACTAGCCCAGGATTTTATTGTAACAAGTTTTTTTAAACTTCTTTTTTCACATTCTTCTTGTGACATTAAAGTTACTGCAGCAGCACCATCATTTATTCCGGAAGCATTACCGGCGGTAACCGTTCCATTTTTTTGAAAAGCAGGCTTTAATCTTTTGAGCGCATCCATATTTAAACCATCTCTTGGGTGTTCATCTTTTGTAAAATCAATTTCAGCTTTTTTTGATTTAATTTTATAATTGATTATTTCATCTTTAAATTTATTTTGTTTTTGGGCTTCAAGGGCTTTTTTCTGTGAGCGCAAAGCAAACTCATCTTGTTGATCTCTAGTAACTTGAAATTTTGTAGCAACATTTTCTGCAGTAACACCCATGTGATAACCGTGAAAAGCATCCCACAACCCATCTTTAATCATTGTGTCTGTAAATTCAACGTTACCTAATTTTTTTCCATCTCTTAAATGTATTGCATGAGGGGATAAGGACATACTTTCCTGACCGCCAGCTATAATTATTTTAGAGTCACCAGATTTAATACTTTGAAATCCAGAAGCAACAGATCTTAAACCTGAACCGCAAACTTGGTTTACTATATATGCCGGCTTATCAATAGAAATTCCTGATTTGATAGCCGCTTGTCGAGCAGGATTTTGTCCCGCACCACCGGTTAAAACTTGTCCCATTATAACTTCATCAATTTCATTATTTTTTATTTTCGATTTTTCTAAACTTTTAGTAATAACAGCAGAGCCAAGTTCAAAGGCCGGAACATTTTTTAATGATTTGCCCAAGGAACCGACGGCTGTTCTTAACGCTGAAGTTATGACAACTGAATTATTCATACTATTAATATATAGATTTAAAGTCTTTAAATACAACATTTAATTTGGTATTTGGTACATGTGCGCCTGTAGCTCAACTGGATAGAGCGCTTGGCTACGGACCAGGAGGTTCTGGGTTCAAATCCTAGCAGGCGCGCCAAAAAACTTAAATTTAATAGTTAATTTTGCTATATTAAATAACACGAATTTAGTAACGTAAAAAAATATGAACTTTCTGAAGATATCTTTACAAAAGGCAGTCATAATCTTTTTTGTTTTGATATTGATTATTTTAATTTCTCTGTCTTTTCTTCTTTAGCCTATTTCCTAATAAAATTCCTAAAACAATAAAAATATAAGTTGCATTTCCGGTCGTAAAAAAACTTCCCGTACTTTTTAATGGAAATAACTCAATTATAAAAATGAGTAAAAACAAAAAAGATATAAAAACATCTTCGTTATCGCCCTTTTTTTTTCGATAATTAAAATCTTTGAATAAAATTAATAGTAAGGAGAGAAAAATTAACAAGCCAATAGCACCTAATTCAGTTAATATTTCTAGGTAATAATTATGAGAATGATTTCCACAAGATATTTTATCTGCATACGAAACGTTTGGATTAATTTTGAAACAATCATGTCGAAAAGATTTCATACCCCCGCCTAAGTAAGGATGTGATTTCCATATAGTATAAGATGTATAATAAATATTTATATGCCAACCTTTCTTAGATTTATCTTTTTTTGTAAGACTAAGGCTAGACAAATCTTCTTCATTAGATACATTTTTTTTGATACCTGATAAATCCACAAATTTATATTCAATTATTGTAAAAGCTTTTAAGACAACGTTTTTAAAATTATGGTTTGTTCTGTGGTGAGAAAAGAAAAAAATTATAAAAATTGTTAGAAATAATATGAAAATTTTATAATAGAATTTTTTATTATCTACGAACGTAAATATTGAAATAAAAAATAAAAACATAAAACTTATTAAAGGCATTCTATTTGTTGTAAGTATAAGACCTATAAATATTAATGACATAATTAAAATATTTTTTAGATTTAATTTTTTCAAGTTATCTTTAGGATAAAATATAAGGTAGCTAAAAATTCCTAATACTCCAAAACGGAAGAGATATGTCCCGGCTATTAATTCTTCACCAAAAATACCAGACCTTTTGTGTAAATTCGATGGCTCCATCCCAAAAAAATTATAACCAAAAATCTCCTGAAAAATTAAATCTGAAGAAATAAATAAACTTAAAAAAAGTGATATAAAAAAGAAGGGTTTTAAAAAAAGATCCTTATTTGTTAACATAGTTTTCAATATTAATACTAAAAGAAAAAATCTTAAAAAAGCTATAGATTTTAAAACATTTGTAATGTGATTATCTATATCATTAATACTACTATTTTCACTGTAATATGAATCTAGAAAATTTATAACAGTAGTAAAAATTAAATATAAAAAGAACAAAAACAATAACTTTAAAAAGAGGTCTTGTTTAATAAAAAATATTTTTTTTTTATAATATATAGAGCCAACTATTATAAATATAGCAACATTTAAGTTAAGAAGTAAATTTCCTAATATAAAACTAAAGGGTAAGATATAAAAAAGAATATTTAATATATTTATACTTAGTGGGTATTTTTTATTTATATTAAACAGGTTTTTATAATTACTAATCATTTTATTTTAATAAATTAAAAATAGCAAAACTGCACCGACTACCAATCTATAAAAGATAAAAATATTTAAATCAAATTTTTTAATATATTTAAGAAAAAGACTGATTGTTATGTATGAAAAAATAAAAGAAAAAATTAAAGATAACATATTTACGTTTTGAATCATTGTTTCATCATATGCATATAATTTATAAAAACCATAAACACTTACTGCTGCAAGAGTTGGAATAGAAATTAAAAAAGATACTTTTGCAGATGACACTCTATCGAAACTTAAGAATCTTGCTGCAGTTATAGTTATACCGGATCTGCTTACTCCTGGAATTAATGATAATACTTGAAAAAGACCTATTATCAAAACATCTTTATAGCTTAATTTTTTAATAGAATGCGTAACACTAGATCTATCGCTTATAAATAGTAGAATAGCAAATATAATTGTTGTCCAGGCTATAATTTCAGTAGATCTTAATTTTTCTGCTACGTCAAATAAGACTAAAAAAAATCCAACAAAAATAGTTGGTAGAGATGCAATCAGAATCTTGAAAAATAATTTTTTTTCTTTTACAAAATTTAGCAAATCATTTCTAAAAAAAATAATAACTGCCAAAAAAGAGCCAACATGCAAACTTACATCTTGAGATAAACCGCTGATAGAAAAATCAAGGTATTCTGAAGACAAGATTAGGTGTGAAGATGAGCTAATAGGTAAAAATTCTGTAATTCCTTGTATTATTGATAAGATTAAAATATCCAGCATAGGTCTTTTTTATATGTTTTCTCAAATTTCTAAAGCCATATTCAGAATGCATACCAGCTATGCAACTCAAAAAAGAGTTTATTTATTGGACTTTTTTAATTATAGGTCAATAATAGTTACTTAAATTTAGTTTAAATTTTATTTATAATAGCTTAATTGAATAAAAAATTATGAAAATGTTAAAATTTATAAGCGTTAATAAAGAAAACCCAAAAAAAAGATCTATAAAATCTAGACAACAAGATTTTAATGAAATCTACGATGAGTTTATTAAATCAAAAGCTAAAGAGCAGTCTAGTAGATGCTCTCAGTGCGGAGTCCCCTTTTGCCAAATTCATTGTCCTCTTCAAAATAATATTCCTGATTGGTTAAAACTTTCAGCTGAAGGGCGAATGCAGGAAGCTTATGAGATCTCGCAGAGCACTAATAATATGCCAGAAATTTGTGGAAGGATTTGCCCACAAGATAGATTGTGCGAAGGTAATTGTGTAATAGAACAGTCTGGTCACGGCACAGTTACAATTGGCTCAATCGAAAAATATATCACGGATACGGCATGGGAAAATGGTTGGATTAAACCAATTAAAATTAAAAAAGAACTTAAACAGTCCATTGGAATTATTGGTGCCGGCCCAGCCGGTATGGCTTGCGCAGAAGAGTTAAGAAAACAAGGATACCAAGTAACTATATATGATAGATATGATAGACCAGGGGGATTATTAATTTATGGAATTCCAAACTTTAAACTAGAAAAAAGTGTTGTTGAACGAAGAACAAAACTTCTTAAGGAAAGCGGCATAAAATTTGTACAGAACTTTGAAGTTGGAAAAGATAAATCACTTTATGATCTTAAAAAAAATCATGATGCTATATTAATAGCGACCGGAGTTTACAAGGCAAGAGAGATAGATATCCCAGGAAAAGATTTAAAAAATATTTTTCCAGCTATGCAATTTCTCACAGCGTCAAATAGAAAAGGCCTTGGTGATAAAGTTGAACTATTTGATAACGGAATACTTAATGCTGAGGGAAAAAATGTTGTTGTAATAGGTGGTGGAGATACCGCTATGGACTGTGTAAGAACCGCTGTAAGACAAAAAGCTAAATCAGTTAAATGTCTTTATAGAAGGGATCGTGATAATATGCCTGGTTCAGCTAGAGAAGTTGGAAATGCAGAAGAAGAAGGCGTTGAATTTGCCTGGCTTACAAGTCCAAAAAGATTTTTAGGACAAGAAAAAGTAGAACAAGTTGAGGTAGATAAAATAAAATTAGGAGAACCAGATTCTTCTGGTAGAAAAAGCCCAATAGTTCAACAAGGATCTGAATTTAAAATTTCTGCCGATCTAGTTATAAAGTCTTTAGGATTTGATCCAGAAAATCTGCCAACACTATTTAATGCAAAAGAACTAGCAATTTCGAAGTGGGGAACAATCAAAATTAACTTAGAAACTATGCAAACAAATTTAGATGGAGTTTTTGCTGCTGGTGATATTGTCAGGGGCGCATCACTAGTAGTTTGGGCTATAAGAGATGGTCGAGATGCTGCTAGTCAAATTGAAAAATATCTCGTATCTAAAAATAGCAAATCAGTTGAAGCAGCTTAATAAATGAAAAATTATATAAAAAATAAAAAAATACTATCGGATAATTTTTCTTATAATGAAAATATGGAACATGATGCCTGCGGTGTAGGTATGGTAGCTACAACTGATGGAAAAAAATCACGTAAAATTGTAGAATATGGGATAGAAGCTTTAAAATCTATTTGGCATAGAGGAGCAGTTGATGCAGATGGAAAATCAGGTGATGGTGCTGGAATTCAAATTGAAATTGCACCAGAATTTTTTGAGGAAAAAATTTCAGCCACGGGACACACTTTAGATAAAAAAAGAAGGCTTAGCGTAGGAATGGTTTTTTTACCTAGAACAGATTATTCAGAACAAGAGAAATGTAGGGAAATCATAGAGTCAGTGCTTCTTGAAGAAAATTTTTATATATATGGTTGGAGACAAGTTCCGATTAATCCAAATGTTTTAGGTAAAACAGCAGATCAAAGTAGGCCTGAAATCGCTCAAGTAATGTTTAAAAAAAATAATGATATGACCACCAATGATCTGGAAAGAAATTTATTTGAGACAAGAAAAAAGATTGAAAAAAGGGCCAGAGATAGTCAGCTTAAAAATTTTTATATTTGTTCATTTAGTTCTAGGTCAATAGTTTATAAGGGAATGTTTTTAGCCGAGATGTTAGCTGAATTTTATCCTGATCTTAATAATAAAAAATTAACTTCGAGATTTGCAATTTTTCATCAAAGGTACTCAACTAATACATTTCCAAGCTGGGATTTAGCTCAACCTTTTAGAACTTTAGCGCATAATGGTGAAATTAATACATTAAAAGGAAATATCAATTGGATGAAAATTCACGAGCAAGATATGTCTAGCACTCTATTTAAAAATGTTAAAGATCTAAAACCAGTTATAAGAAGCTCCTCTGACTCAGGCGCTTTAGACAATGTTTTCGAGCTTCTCACTCACTCTGGAAAACTAGCACCCTTAATCAAATTAATGATGATACCTGACTCTTGGTCCAAAAGAAGCAAGACGGTTCCTAAAAACCACCAAGATTTGTATAATTTTTTGAATAGTACCATTGAACCATGGGACGGACCCGCAGCGATTTGCGCAACTGACGCTAAATGGGTTTTAGCTTCTACTGATAGAAATGGCTTAAGACCTTTAAGATACTCAATTACATCTGACAATTTATTTTTTGCAGGATCTGAGACGGGAATGATTAATATTCCAGAAGAAAAAATAATTGAGAAAGGAAAACTTGGACCGGGGGAAATTATCGCAATTGATTTGAAAAAGGGAAAACTTTTTAAAGATAAGGAAATAAAAGATCTTTTAGCTAAAGATTACAAGAAATATAGCAAACAAATAATTGATTTAGAAAAAAAGATAGCTTCCGAGAGCGAGGTTGCTAATTTTACTGGAGAAGAGCTGAAAAAGAGACAATTTTTATCAGGGTTAAGTATAGAAGATTTAGAATTAATTTTACACCCAATGGCTGAAGAAGGAAAAGAAGCCTCAGGTTCGATGGGAGATGATACTCCAGTAGCAGTATTATCAAGTCATTTTAGACCTGTGTCACATTATTTTAGACAAAATTTTAGTCAGGTTACTAATCCACCAATTGACTCTTTAAGAGAGAATAAAGTAATGAGTCTTAAAACCAGATTTGGAAATCTCGGGAATATCCTAGACTTTGATAACTTAACCAAAGAAGATATTTTTGTTTTAGATAGTCCTATTTTAACTAATTCACAATTTAAAAAATTTAATAAATTTTTTTCAAAAAAAATAAAAGTTATTGATTGTACTTTTGACGTAACAAATTCTCTGAAAGATAGGATACAAGAAATAAGAGAAGAATGCGAAACAGCAGTTAGAGAAGGTAGCACGACGTTAGTGCTTTCAGACAGAGATATTTCAAATAAAAAGGCCAGTATACCAAGTGTTCTAGCTATAGGAGCAGTTCACTCACATTTAGTAAAAAACGGTTTAAGAGGTTACTGCTCTTTAAATGTGGAATGCGCAGATGCATTAGATACTCATTCTTTTGCGATATTAATTGGAGTTGGTGCTACAACCATAAATCCATATTTAGCAATTGATAGTATACACCAGAGATTTGAAAAGAAACTGTTCAGTAAATCTGATTTTAAAAGCTGTGTTTTAAAATTTAAAAAGTCGGTTGACTCAGGGCTTTTAAAAATAATGTCAAAAATGGGTATTTCTGTAATTAGTTCATATAGAGGAGGATGTAATTTTGAAGCTGTGGGGTTAAGCAGAGCCATAGTATCAGATTATTTTCCCGGTATGTCTTCAAGAATTTCTGGGATAGGTATCAACGGAATAGAGGAAAAAATCAAAGAATTACACAAAAAATTTACTACAAAAAATGTTTATACGCTACCTATAGGAGGCTTGTATCGATATAGAAAAAGTGGTGAAGACCATCAGCATCAAGGAAAATTAATTCATTTACTTCAAAGTGCTGTCGGAAAAGGCTCATTTGAACTGTATAAAAAATATTCTGATGGGATTAATGAACTTCCGCCTATAAATCTTAGAGATTTACTAAAATTTAAGAATAAAAGAAAATCTATTAATGTAAATGAAGTTGAACCTATCGAAGAAATTCTAAAAAGATTTGGAAGTGGAAGTATGTCTCATGGAGCATTATCAGCAGAGGCACATGAAGTTTTAGCAACCGGAATGAATAGAATTAAAGGCGCATCTTGTAGCGGAGAGGGAGGGGAAGACTCAAAAAGATTTAAAATCTTACCTAACGGAGATACTGCGAATTCACGGGTTAAACAAATTGCTTCCGCTAGATTTGGGGTAACCATTAATTACCTTAATAACGCTAATGAAATAGAAATAAAAATGGCTCAAGGCGCTAAACCTGGTGAAGGTGGTCAATTACCTGGATTTAAAGTCACTAAAGAAATTGCTAGATTAAGACACTCTACACCAGGAGTAACTTTAATTTCTCCACCACCACACCATGATATTTATTCTATAGAAGATTTAGCTCAATTAATTTACGATTTAAAACAAATTAATCCAAAAGCGCGAGTAGGAGTAAAATTGGTTGCCTCTACAGGGATTGGTACTATTGCAGCTGGAGTAGCAAAAGCAAAGGCAGACATAATTTTAATTTCAGGACACTCAGGCGGAACTGGAGCAAGTCCGCAAACTAGCATTAAATATGCTGGTATTCCTTGGGAGATGGGTTTAACTGAAGCAAATCAAATTTTAACTTTAAATAATCTTAGGCACAATGTTACTTTGAGAACAGACGGTGGATTAAAAACTGGCAGAGATGTAGTCGTAGCGGCTATGATGGGAGCCGAAGAATACGGTATGGGAACTTCATCTTTGGTTGCTATGGGCTGTATAATGGTAAGACAGTGTCATTCAAACACTTGTCCAGTTGGAGTTTGTAGTCAAGATGAGTCATTAAGAAAAAAATTTACAGGAACTCCAGAAAAAGTTGTTAATTTATTTAAATTTGTAGCAATGGAAGTTAGAGAAATTCTAGCTTCACTGGGCTACAAATCTATTAATGAAATAATTGGGAGAACAGATTTATTGTCACAAGTTAATAAAGGCTCTCCAAATTTAGATGATTTAGATTTAAATCCTTTATTAGTTCAAGCAGACCCTGGGGAAAACCCAAGGTTTTGTAAAGAAAGAACTATAAATAAAGTTCCTGAAACTTTAGACGAGAAAATTTGGAAAGATATTGAGGATAAAATAACTACATCAAAACAAAACTTCTTTGAATATGATACGAAAAATACTTTTAGATCGGTTGGAACAAGACTATCACACTATGTTTACAAAAAGTTTGGCGATGGAAAACTAAAACCAGATACTTTAAATATAAAACTTCGAGGGTCAGCAGGACAATCATTAGGAGCTTTTTTATCTAAAGGAATTAAGTTAATTGTTGAGGGCGATAGTAATGATTATGTCGGGAAAGGATTGTCTGGCGGCACCATTGTTGTTTATCCTGCGAAATCAAGTAAGCTTATCTCAAAAGAAAATACCATAATAGGAAACACTGTTTTATATGGAGCAACCTCTGGCAAGTTATTTGCCTGTGGACAAGCTGGAGAAAGATTTGCTGTGCGAAATTCTGGAAGTCTAGCAGTCGTAGAAGGTTGTGGAGCGCACGGCTGCGAATATATGACCGGTGGTACTGCAATTATTTTAGGGAAAGTAGGAGATAATTTTGGCGCAGGAATGACTGGAGGAATGGCATTTATTTATGATAAAGAAAACAATTTAGAAGATTTTGCAAATCCTTCATCAATAATTTGGCAGAACGTAGAGACTGAATACTGGAAGAATTTTTTAAAATTGCAGCTTAAAGAATTTCATAATGAAACTAAATCGGAATTAGCTAAAAATATTTTAGATAATTTTAATTTGGAATTGAAAAAATTTAAGCAAGTTTGTCCTTTAGAAATGTTAGATAAATTAGAAAATCCTATAACCGTAAAAAATATTAAGAAAGTAAGTTAAATGGATAAGGTTAACATTTTTTGTTTTGGTTTTGGCCAAGTAGCAAAAAATTTTATAAACAAATTAAAATCAAATAAGGTAAATTTTAATTTATCTTCTACAACACGTGAGCAAACTAATAGCAAAAAATTAAACAATATTAATTATAAAAATTTTAATTTTTCTTCTGAAACATTTGATAAAGAATTAATTAAAAGTTTGGAAAAAGCAGATTATATCTTAATTTCCATTCCTCCAGTTAACGGAACAGATATAGTTTTAAAAAATTTTGGAAAAATTTTTCAAAGTAACAAATTTAAGAGAGTTACTTATCTTTCAGCAACCAGCGTCTATGGAAATCACAATGGAGAGTGGGTAGACGAAAATAGTCAAACAAAACCAACTTCAAAAAATGGGATAGATAGACTTAACGCAGAAAAAAATTGGTTAAACATGCACAAAAAATATGATTTACCTGTTCAGATATTAAGGTTATCGGGCATATATTCGAATGAATACAATATTCTCCACAGACTCAAGTCTGGTGAAGCAAAGATTATTAAAAAGAAAGATCATTTTTTTTCAAGAATTCATACGGAGGATATAGCTAATGTTTTATACCAGTCATTAAACAATTTTAAGGGAGGTGAAATATACAACATATCTGATGATAAACCAGCTTCTAATGAAGAAGTATTAATGTATGGCGTAAAACTACTAAAAATGGAAAAACCCGAAACTCTTCAAGTAGAGCAATTAAAGAGTGAGATGATGCAAAATTTTTATAAAGATTCAAAAAAAGTAAACAATAATAAAATGAAAGATTTTTTTCAAATTAAGCTTAAGTATCCAACTTATATGGAAGGTCTAAAATATATTTTTAATAATCATTTTTAATTCAAAACAAATCTTTTTAAGTGATGTTTTACTAGAAAGACTGTGATCTCCATTTCTTATTACTACCAACTTCTTCTTAGCATGTGTGAAAGATTTAAGTACTTTCTTTGAAAATGAAACTGGTACGACCTCATCCTTTTCACCATGAACCATTGTGACTGGAATTTTTAAATTAAATTTTTTTGATATAACCCTATTTTTTTCACCATCTTTTATGAGTTGTAACGAAATTGGATACTCATAACTTCCAGATTTAATCATACAAAATTTATCTTTTTTAATTTTTTTTTTAATTTCAATTGGAAATTTTTTCCACATTAAATATTTTAAAAATTCTGGAGCAGAACCTATACCTAAAAATCCTTTTATTTGTTTTTTGTAACAATTCAATAAATTCATAGAGATCCATGCTCCCATACTTGAGCCTATAAGAATGAAGTTGTTTTTCTTTATTATTTTTTTAATAATTATTTTGGTATCACTAGTCCATTTTGATATATTGCCTTTTTTAAACTCTCCAGAAGATTTGCCGTGTCCTGAATATTCCAAAGTCAAAAAACCTAAATTATTTTTTTTTGCAAATTTTCTGAAAGTTTCAGGTTTTTTTCCCTCAATATCAGACATAAAACCATGTAAAAAAATTATAAAAAGCTTATTTTTATTGGAAAAGTGTAAATATCTGAGTTTTTTTGAGCTCGATACTTTTAAGTACTTATATTTTTTCATATAAAATTTCCTTATCTGAACTTATATTATATTATTTAATAATATGTCTTCTAAAATAAAAGTTTTACAAGTTATACCTAAGCTAGGCGTTGGAGGCGCTGAAACCGGTTGTTATGACTTAGCTCATTTTTTACCTGAGAAAGACTGTAAATCTTTTTTGATTACAAGTGGAGGAAGTTTACTTAAATATGTTAGAAAAGACAAAGTGAGCGTTTTAAGACTTCCCGTGCATTCAAAAAATCCATTACTAATTTTAATAAACACTTTAATTATGATATTTTATATCCTTATTAACAATATAAATATTGTTCACGCAAGAAGTAGAGCACCAGCCTGGTCATGTTATCTTGCGTGCAAATTAACAGGTAAATTTTTCGTTACAACATTTCATGGAACTTACAGTTTTGAAAACTCATTAAAAAAATTTTACAATAGTGTAATGATAAAATCTAAATTAATTATTGCCGGATCAAATTTTATATTCAATCACATAAACGAGAATTACCAAAAATTACTTAATCCAAAAAATAAACTTCTTGTTATTTTTAGAGGAATAAATTTAGAATATTTCAATGTCAAAAGTGTTTCAGTAAGGAAGAGAGAAAAATTACAGGCCGATTGGAAACTTAAAGATGAAAACTTTAAAATATTACTACCTGCAAGACTTACAAGCTGGAAAGGACATGAAAAATTTATCGAGGCTTTAAATATTTTAGTTGAAGATTATAATCATTCAAACTTTCAAGCTATTATACTTGGTTCTGATCAAGGAAGAAATGTATATACAAAAAAACTTCATAGCATGGTAGAAAGATACAATTTAACACAAAAAATTAAATTTATTTATAATTGTAAAGAGATGCCTACTGCCTATTCAATAGTTGACGTAGTTATCTCAAGCTCCATAAGACCCGAGGCTTTTGGTAGAGTATCAGTGGAAGCCCAAGCCATGGAAAAACCAATTATTGCAAGTAACCTTGGCGGCTCAAAAGAAACAGTTTTAAATGGTAAGTCTGGTTTTCTTTATAAACATGATGATCCAAGAGAGTTAGCTAAATGTTTGAATACTGTTATGGAATTAGATAAAGATAAGTTAAATTCAATTGGAAATGAGGGAAGAAAAAACGTGATAAAAAAATTCGATGTAGAGAAAATGTGTCAGTCTACTTTTAATGAGTATAAGAAATTATTAAAAATTTAAATGTTTGAAATTCAATTATTAGACGGAAAAAAACTATCTTTCAAAAAATCTATTAATGGTTTTGAAATAATTAAAAAGATAAGTAAATCATTAGAAAAACTAGCATTAATAATGGAAGTTGATGGTGAGCTTAAAGACTTAAGTCACGAAATCAAAAAAAACTCTAAAGTAAGAATTATCACTCCAAAAGATAAAGAAGGCCTCGAGGTCATCAGGCATGACGCCGCTCATATTATGGCGATGGCAGTTCAAGAATTATTTCCCAATACACAAGTGACAATTGGGCCAGTTATTGAAAATGGTTTTTATTATGACTTTGCAAGAAAAGAACCATTTACAAGTGAAGATTTAATAAAGATTGAAAAAAAAATGTCTGAGATAATAGATAGAGATGTAAAAACAAAAAGAGAGGTTTGGGAAAGAAATAAAGCTATAGCTCACTTTAAAAAGATAGGTGAAAAGTATAAAGCAGAAATTATTGAGAGCATACCCAAAAACGAGGAACTTTCTATTTATCATCATGGAGACACTTGGCACGATTTATGCAGAGGTCCTCATTTACCGTCATCTAGTAAAATCGGAAAAGCTTTTAAACTAACAAAAGTTTCGGGAGCATATTGGCGAGGAGACTCAAAAAATGAAATGCTGCAAAGAATTTATGGTACTTGTTGGAGCTCAAAAAAGGAACTTGATGAATACTTACATAGATTAGAAGAGGCTGAAAAGCGTGATCACAGAAAATTAGGAAAAGAGATGGATTTATTTCATTTTAGAGAAGAAAGTCCTGGGTCAGTATTTTGGCATGAAAAAGGTTGGATTTTATTTTTAAGACTTATCGAATTTATGAGATCAAAACAAAGGCTAGCAGGTTACAAAGAAATTAATACTCCTGAACTTTTAGATAAATCACTTTGGGAAAAATCTGGACATTGGGATAAATTTGGCGAGCACATGTTCACGTCTGAAACCCCAGATGAAAAAGTATTTGCAGTAAAGCCAATGAACTGTCCAGGATGTGTCCAAATTTTTAACCAAGGATTAAAAAGTTATAGAGATTTACCTTTGAAATTATCTGAATTTGGAAAAGTTCATAGATATGAACCCTCTGGTGCTTTACACGGTATTCTAAGGGTAAGAGCGTTTACCCAAGACGATGCGCACATATTTTGTACGGAAGATCAGATTACAAAAGAATGCCTGAGTGTCACAAATTTAATAATTGAAATATATAAAAATTTAGGTTTTCAAAATATAATATTAAAGTATTCGGACAGGCCAGAAAAGAGAGTCGGCGATGATAAAATTTGGGATCAATCTGAAGCAGCTCTTCTTTCTGCAATAAAAAAAACAAAATTAGAATATTCAATAAATAAAGGTGAAGGAGCTTTTTATGGACCAAAGATTGAATTTGTTTTAAGAGATGCAATTGGAAGAGATTGGCAATGTGGAACTCTACAAGTAGATCTGAATTTACCTAGCAGGCTAGGTGCTAGCTATGTAGATAAAAATGGAAATAAAAAGACTCCTGTTATGCTCCATAGAGCTTTGTTTGGCTCTATTGAGAGATTTATCGGTATTTTAATAGAGCACTACGCTGGTAAGTTGCCACTATGGCTTTCTCCAACACAAGCTATGGTATTGCCTATATCAGAAGATAATAACTCTTACGCAAAAAAGGTATTTGAAGATTTGTATAAAGAGGGTATAAAATGTGACGTGGATTTAAAAAATCAAAAGATAAATTATAAGATTAGAGAATACTCACTTGCTAAAATCCCTAATCTTCTGATTTGTGGAAAAAAAGAAAGTGATGAAGACACTGTTACGATAAGAAAACTAGGAACAGATAAGCAAGAAGTTATGAAAAGATCTGCTCTTATTAAAAAATTAGTTGAAGCCAACAAACTCCCTTTAAACTAAGTGCCAAATTTAAAACCAAATTATTTTCATAGAAGAAGCAAACCGCAAGGACCAAAAGCTAATGAGAGAATTAGAGCCTTAGATGTTCAGGTAATTGGCAGCGAAGGAAAAAACATGGGTGTTTTGCCTCTCAACAAAGCAATAGAAATGGCAAAAAAAGAAGGACTTGATTTAATTGAAATTTCTCCAAATGCTAATCCGCCTGTTTGCAAAATAATGGATATGGGAAAATATAAATATGATCTTCAAAAAAAAGCTAATTTAGCTAAGAAGAAACAAAAAGTTGTATCCTTGAAGGAAATTAAATTAAGACCAGGAACTGAAATACATGATTATACATTCAAGATTAAAAATGCTAAAAAATTCATTCTCAAGGGAGATAAAGTTAAATTTACAGTGAAATTCAAAGGACGTGAGATGCAGCATGTAGATCTTGGAAAAAATTTAATGAACCGTATTATAGAAGACACCAAAGAAATAGGTAAAATTGAAACGCAGCCTAAATTTGAGGGCAAACAAATGATAATGGTCATTCAGCCTATCTAATTTACACTGAATAAAATCTTGTAAAGATTACATATTGCCTATATAAACCAATTTATTTATGCCTAAATTAAAAACAAAAAGTTCAGCAAAGAAAAGATTTAAGTTTACTGCATCAGGTAGAATTAAAATGCCACAAGCAAACAAGAGACATGGCATGATCAAAAGATCTAATAATCAAATTAGAAAACAGAGGGGCACTACTATTATGACCAAACAAGATTCAAAAATTGTCAAATCGTATATGCCTTACAATTTAAGAGGTTAAGATGGCTAGAACAAAACGTGGCGTTATAACAAGAGCAAAACATAAAAAAGTTTATAAAGCTGTAAAAGGACAATATGGGAGAAGAAAAAATACAATTCGTGTTGCACGTCAAGCAATGGAGAAGGCAATGCAATACGCCTACAGAGATAGAAAAGCAAAAAAAAGAGAATTTAGATCTTTATGGATTCAAAGAATTAACGCTGGTGTAAGAAATGAAGGTTTAACATAT
>MDTA01021379.1_pt1 | contig 15756 bp, 21 predicted proteins | sample 811151 | NCBI WGS metagenome assembly MDTA01 (sample SAMN05326648, study PRJNA326480) | marine metagenome | isolation source: seawater | place: Indian Ocean: South | collected 2010 | reverse complement strand
GATGAGCATGGACAAAATAATTGAGGTCGATATTCAGAAGTTTTCTGATGATACTCATTCCCATGAAACAGACGAGGTCGCAATAGAACGTGCCATGACCATCAAAGTAATACATTTAGGCGAAGAACACTCACTCGGCATTCTAATGAGAACTCCTGGAAACGATATAGAATTGGTATATGGGTTTCTTTATTGCGAGGGGGTCATTAGTAGCTCTGATGACATAGTCGAAATTAATTTCAATGATGATGATTTTGTAGTAAAAATCGCTGATGGATGTGCTTTTGACTCGGCTGAGCATATCAGAAAGACATCTGTTTCTTCTGCTTGTGGATTGTGTGGACGGGACTCTGTTTCCTCACTTATTCGTATGAGTACACCCCCCCTTCCTAAAGACAAGAAGATTCTGTCCTCTTCGATATCTAAATCAGTTGATACGCTCAGAAATAGTCAGAACCTCTTTTCTAGAACGGGGGGATCTCACGCGGCCGCAATTATCGATTACAATGGAAATCTCGTCTCGATATCTGAAGACGTAGGCAGGCATAACGCTCTTGACAAACTCATTGGTACCTTCCTAATGGAAAATAAAATTCCAATCAATGATGGGTATCTAGTAGTTTCTGGGAGGGCTTCCTTTGAATTAACCTACAAAGCAATTAGGTGCGGCATACCTATTTTCATTGCTGTTGGTGCACCAAGTTCTATGGCAGTCGATTTGTCAATGGAGCATGGGATGACATTGATTGGATTTGTGAAGAATGGGGGTTCTTCTGTATATAGTAGTCCTGGGAGGGTTATTATTGAGAGGCCCTTCTAGCTTGCTCTTTAGCCAATATCTTACATCTACTGAGCTGTTTCTTACATAGCGCCCTATCGTTTTCATCCAGACCTCTATCTATAGCTTGAATAAAACACTTTACAGCATCCTGAAAGAGCTCAAGGGATGCGTAAGATGAGCCCATATTGTAGAGAAGTTTACCGCTAACTCCCTCAGGATCCATTGATATAGCCGTATGATAGGACCTTATGCTGTCCCCATATTTGCCCATTTGATAAAGGGCATGACCCCTTCCTGCTTGTGCTTTAACTCGAAGCTCTAGCTCTTCCTTAGGCGCCCCGCCTATTGCCTTTTCAAATGAGCTTAGGGCTTCAGAACCCCTCTCTTCAGCCAACAAATTGATGCCTTTATTGTACCACTCGATAGATATGTTTGCATCAATCTCTGGAGAATTGTCCATATTTTCCATTATTTCCTGGGCTTCCCGTCCTGCTGCTATCAAATCTAACTCTTCCTCGGGTTCTGAGACCGAGTTTTCGTTTTCTTCCATCATCAGTGAGTTAGCTTTCTGCCTGCACTGCATTGCCCTATCTATGTGACCAGCAGCTGACAATGAATCTGCCATACCATGCCATATTTCTGGAGATTCCCTGTTTCCCTCAAGAAGACGTTTCCAGGCTTTAACCGAATTAACGTGGTCTCCGTCTTCTGTCAGGGCTCTTGCAATTGAAATTTTTTCATCGACAGTTTCCATAATTAATTCTTGATCAATTTCTGTTTTGTCATCTTCTGATATACTATCTCTAGTCTCCTGAATACGTACCATTAGCTCTTCGTCTGAAGTAATTGCGTAGGCCTTTTCCCAAAACAATAAGGCCTCATCGACCTCATTTTGTTGAATTTTAATATCTCCCATGGAAATCAGACTATTCACATGTTCGGGGTCAGAAATCAGTGCATTGGAAATAGATTGCAAAGATTGTTCGGTTTTACCCAGGTTCTTGAGAATCTGAGAATGATTGTAATGAGTTTTTGCTCGATCATCCCCAATAGCAATAGCATATTGTATGGCCTCCAAGGCTTCATTATTATGACCCATAATATACAGTGCAGTGGCGCATAATGACCATAGCTCATAGTTCATAGATCCATCCTTTTCCAAACGAGACCTGATGGATGTAAGAGCTTCGTTCGCTCTATTTGTGGCTAACATTTCTTTAGCATTGTTAATTACTTCATCTATAGTTTCTATTGGTCGAGCACCCAAAATTATGTCGCCTCCATCTTCAATAACGCGACTATCTATTAGGGGAATTTCTTCTGATTCGGATAAATCATGGTTTATTTCCCGACTATCTAATAACGGTAACTCATCATTTTGCTCATAATCTATTGAATTCACGGCACCATTATCCACCGCTGACTCGTGTTGTCTTTCAATTATCAAAGATAACTGTTGGATACTACCTAATTTACCCACAGCCATAGTAGCGAGATCGTAAGACCTGATTGGATCAATATTTTCCAACAATACAGCAAGATTAGCGGCCGTCGGGGCATGTTCTGGATCAATCATATTCGCCTTCTCGAAAGCATGCCTCGATTCATCGGGAAATCCCCTCGCGGTCTGTACTACTCCGAGTCCATACCAAGCTGCGGCATTGTTGGGCTCTATTTCTGTCGCCTTTGTGTAAAGCTGACTAGCCAGGAGCATATCACCGACATCTGCGTGAGACTTCGCATCAGTGAGTAGTTGCCTTATCCTGCCCCCATCCATAACCTATCGCTGCGCGAATTTGAAATAAGCATTCTCTAGTTACGTACTCTAATGTGTCACGTCCATACTACACCTTGAAGACAGGCACCTTCTTCCAGAGACATGAGTCAGCCTATACGCGTCATGGGAATTTGTGGGACGTATGATTTACAATCGGCCAATGGCAGGATGTTAGAGATACTACTAGAACATTGTAGAGAGCTTGGGGCTGAAGTAACTATTTGGGACCATGGAGCTAATCCACTCCCTCTCGTCGGTGCCAAGGGATCTTGGGAAGATGAAAACGTAAAGTCGTTTCAAAGTATGGCCACTGATTCTGACGCCTATATCCTTGCTAGTCCAGAATATCACGGGACCATGAGTGGCGTAATGAAAAATAGTCTTGATTGGCTCTACTCCAAACACACATCTGGAAAAGTATTCGGATTGGTTTCTACGTTGGGTGGTCAATCCAGCAATAATACCCTCAATCATATGAGAATTGCTGCTAGGTGGATCCATGGATGGGTTGTTCCTGAACAAGTTGCTGTACCACACATCAAACAAGCATTCGATGAGGACGGGGAAATTAAGGATGAGGCCATTAGAAGTAGGATTTCTGACCTGTCAAAATCAATTGTAGAGAATTCCATAAAATTGAGGAGATAAATTGGAATTACTTCCATCGGGCAGTGAGGTCTTACTATTCCTGACCTCTTTTTTTGGGATTATTACCTGGTACTCTAAAAATATAATAAAATCGATGAGGCTTACTAGAGTCTCAGCGATTGCCGGAATTTGTTGCATGTTTAGCTTACTTACATGGGTGATAATTTAATGAGTTTGCAAATTGAATTGGATAGAGTACCAATTAGGGTTCCATGTATATGGGAAGAAGGTATTTCCTACGGGACACCAAATAGAACATTCAGAGATCACGGAATTACAGATAAACAGATTGTTATTGTTATTGAGAAGGATTACACTAGATTAGAAAAATTACTAGCAAGGTTTACAAGGGCTCCGAAAGTACTCAGGAGGCCGTTAGATAGATTGAATTCGGCCTTATGGGATCTTATAGATGGAAATAGGACATTGTTACAGATCATACAGATTATGGAAGAGTGTTATGAAGAAGAGATAATCCCAGCTAGACAGCGGTGTTCTGCTTCAATTTCCAAATTCATAGAACTGAATCTCGTGGAATTGAAGTAGTACTAATCTAATGAAGGAGCTTCTAACCTGGTTGATTCATCCTTCCTGGCTTTGTAAACTGCAGAGAAATATATAATCAACGGAAGTACCAACATCAGACTGAAGCAACCAATAAGTGTTGCTAGGCTGTAAACAGACTCTTCTATAGGGTCAATCTGGAACTCATTAACGTCTGTTAATTCATGAAAAACCATAGATACTCGGATTTCCATACCAGAGGGATCAAGTGCGTTTCCTTCATCATCATAAACTCCCATTCTCCATGTAATTACTGACCCCTCGTTCGAAATTAGTTCATCAGCCTTATCGTAAGCCTCTGAAAGATCATCAGCCTGAAGATAACCCAATCCCTCAATGGGTAATATGGAAGAGACGATTCCCCTCAAAAAACTCTCTTCCTCGGTGACGACGACCTCATGATAAGTCGAATAATCACAGGTCTCGACCAAATCGGAATAGTCTCCGTCACCCTCACAATTGAATGGAAAATCTTGATTATCTCCTAGAAACGGAGAGTGGAACCATGGGGTACCATCTGCTTGAACTCTGAGTATTGAGTCCTGTGGTGCTCCAAGGACTGACACGTTGACCCACGTAATCGGCATATTAGTGGACAAAAACCACTCTGCAACACCATCATCGTCTTGATTAACCTCTACAGACTCTGAGATATTAGTGGTCTCATACCCATAATATTCTGACTCAACAGTATTATGGTAAACTGCATATCCTAATACAAAAATCAAGGTTAGACCTATGCCTACCATGGTCCTAAGCATGTTAGGATTCTGTGACATCGTCTTCCTCATGTATGTCCGTATGCACAAGGGAATTTCAATCCTTGTAGCATCATATAACTCATTTTGGTAACAGTAGTTTTGGAATAACGTGTCATCATGGTTAAATATGAACTGTCAGACGGGCGGCTGCTTGGTGACCCAATGACTACGTATCACGATGTTCCAGCGGACCTGCTGATTAACGAGCTTTCAGCTCGTTTGGCAGATGTTGACTCGATAAAGCCTCCAGAATGGTCAAAAATAGTCAAAACCGGTACACACAGAGAGAGACCCCCCTCGCAAGAAAACTGGTGGCATATAAGATCCGCCGCTGTATTGAGGAAAGTTGGCAAGCTAGGCCCTATTGGAGCCAATCATATGGCTCAGCACTTCGGTGGCCCTAAGGATCGTGGAGTGAAACCGAACAGGGCAGTAGCCGGATCGAGGAATATTTCTAGAACTATCATGCAACAGTTGACTGAAGCAGGACTTATTGAGAGTAAGATGAATCCTGCTGGAAATGTCAATCATGGGAAGGTACTAACTCGGGAAGGTCAGGCAATGCTAGATTCTGTAGCTCATACTGTGAGAGATGATGCAATTGAAAGACATCCAGGACTTTCAAATTATTAGGTGATATGATGGCGAGACATAAGCCCAATGCTAAGAAAAGACGCTTGATGAAAGTCACCAAACAAAATAGGAGAGTTCCTGTATGGGTAATGCTGAGAACAAACAGGAACACTACAACGCATCCTAAGCGCCACATGTGGCGAAGAAGCAAGCTACAAAGGTGATCGAATGGCTGAAATTAAGGAGATGACTATTCCACTAAGAGCGGCTTGGAGTGTACCTAGGACTAGGAGAGCAAACAGGGCTATGGCCGAAATTAAAATTCACGTGGCTAGACACATGAAGATGAGAGAAGATGAGGACATCTGGATAGACGAGGCTGTTAATCACTATATCTGGTCCAGAGGGATGCAGAAGCCCCCTAGGAAAATAACAGTTGTTTGTACTAGGGAAGAGGGTTTTCCGTTAGAAGTCAAGTTGTTGGAGGAATAATATGGGGAATATCAGACCATCATTTATTAAAATCAGGGCAATCAGACTATTGGAGCTTTATCCGGATCAGTTTACAGACAGCTTCGATGAAAATAAGAAGCTTGTCAGTGAATATTCAGACGTTGGAAATAAGAGAATGAGGAACTGGATTGCTGGATATATCACCAGGTACCGTCAAAGACGTGTAGATTAGCGTATTACTATCAATACCATACTGTTCGGGATAGCATGGGCGGGAGATTATCGATTGATTTTCCATCAGAGAGTAGTGACATTACAATCATCCTGGTTAGGCCCAAATACGACGGTAATATTGGTGCTGTTGCTAGAGCGGTTCTCAATTTTGGAATTACAGATTTAAGAATTGTAGGTAGGGATAATGATTGGAGTGAGGAGACGAGGAATAGGGCTAAACACGCTCAAAATGTTCTTGATTCATGTAAGACGTTTGAAAATTTAATTGATGCTACGCGAGACTGCTCAATCGTCATAGGAACATCAGGAAAGAGGGAAATTGGAGATAAAATATCTTTCAGGCATTTCATTTTACCCGATGAGTTACCTAGGAGATTGGCCTCAGTGGAAGGCAAGACAGCCTATGTATTCGGACCAGAGGATATTGGGCTCACTAACCAAGAGCTACATGATTGCGATTTACTAGTAACAATACCTTCCTGGGAGGGTTATCCAATACTGAATCTTAGTCATGCGGTATCAATAATCTGTTACACTTGGTATGCGAGTATTTCTAAATCTGAATCGAGGAAAACCGAACATCAAAGATTACTAGATCCATTTCTTAGGGATAAACTTAGATCTGAAATATCTAGGCTATCGAATTCCATGCCTACCAAGGAACATAAAAGAAGGGGTATCGAAGAGACTTTGAATAGAATCATTATGAGAGGATTGCCTAAGGATGATGAGATTCATAGGATTATTTCTGTAATCACAGAAGCTGCTGACTCGTTCGAAAGGGATAGGAGCTCCTCTGACTAAGACCCTAATAACTTAGAAGCATGTATTTTATCTGAAGCTAATCATCAATTCTCATACATGTAGCACTATTTGCACCGTGTTCACGAACGGTGACGCTTTCAACCCAGCATCTGCCTTCAGTATTTTTATGAATAAATTCTTTAGCATGTTCCATAGCTATTTTTGCAAACATTTCACATCCCGTATCTTCAACAGTCACCATATCGATAATTCCTTTTTCATTCATTTCTATAAAAAATGAATACATGGGGTCATCAGAAGCAACAAGTGTCTTGTGATCGAATTTAAGCCTGAGCCAGTCCTCAATATTTTTCAAGCTACCAAAATCAACAACCCAATTATTTTCGTCTAATTCATGCGTACCAAAAACGAATTCGAATTCCAAAGAATATCCATGCATGAATCTACAGTGACTCCCTGCTCTCCATTGTCTAAATGCTGTCGATAGTCCCCTTTCATGGCCATATTTCTTTGAGGATAAGAATCGGGTCATTCATTCCCCTCCTCAACAAATTGTAGACAGACAGAATTAATGCAATATCTCTCACCGCCATAATCCTTCGGTCCATCCTCGAACACATGACCTAAATGGGCATCGCATTTACCACATTTGACTTCTACTCTACGCATCCCATGGCTCAGATCTGCAATTCTTTTGATTCCTGCTTCATTATGCTCCGTATGGAAAGCTGGCCAACCACAACCAGAATGGTACTTCATTTCAGAAGTGAATAAGAGATGGTTACAACATATACAAAAGTAGTTTCCGTTTCTTTCTTCGAGGTAATATTCACCTGTGTACGGCCTTTCCGTATCGCCTTTTCTCGTTACCCTGTAAGCAAGATCGCTTAATCTATCTCTCCACTCAGTATCTTGATTTTCCATATTATTCACCAACCTTATGCTTCATTTTTAATGCGTTCTCCAATACAGAATCCCACGAAGAGCTGTATTCGATGGGATCCACATGACCTATTTCATGGAATGCCAATATCCGCTCAACGTCAGATCCCGATTTTCCACTAGACCGGCCTAATTTATCTGGATTGTATGAAGTTATTGTACTGGCCATTATCTCATTAAAATTTAGATTTAGAATGTCACAGGAATATAGAGCATCTTTCAAAATAGTTGTCTTATTGCCATTTATGTATGGCAACTCAAAGCTAATCCTTTCTGAGTCCCAATTCCCTATTGTGAAAGCGGTGGAAAGAGCTTTGTAAAATTCGGGTCTGCAATCTGGATATATAGCGTGGTCACCACTGTGAACGCCCAAGGCGATAATTATATCGCAATCCTCAATTTGAGAGATGGTTAATCCCTTTCCATACAAAATTGATGAGAATATGGCATTCCTATTGGGTACCACAGTCTGCTTCATCTGTGCTTCTTCGTAATGACCTTCGGGAACATCTAGGTTTTCATCAGTTAGGGCAGAGTGAAACGAACCCATAGCAGAGCTTAAGTCAATGATTTTATGATCTACCTTGAGTTCTTTAGATTGTAATCTTTCGATATTTTCCATTGCCTTTTCTATCTCAATAGAGTGTTTTTGACCATATAGATAACTAACACATGTTACAGAGTAATCCTCTCTTAGAAGTCTGAGAAGTAATGATGTCGAATCCATACCTCCAGATAATGCCATTATCGCTCTTTTAGTCATTATAGTACACCCATCCATTTGTGTGTTTGTAAAGATAATCTCCAACCTGGGGATTTCTTGACTAGTTCTTCTACAATTTGGAAGCTGATCCCATTAGACTCTATACTTTCATTTTCCAAATAAAGGGGTTGTATAAAATGATGATCAAAGCCTGATTTTAGCTCATCGTAAATGGATAGATCCTGTCCACAATATACTACCTTTAATTCATCTCCTCTTACTTGTTTTATTTTGACATTGGGGTAAATCTGGTCCTTGGGGCTAACACATATCCAATCTATAATAGGATCTATTTCTATTGTTCCGTTGGTCTCGATGGACAATGAAATTCCGAATTCTTTGAGTCTGCTACCAATAGTCCTTAGATCTTGTAGTCCAGGCTCTCCTCCAGTGAATATTACCTTCTTACAATCGAATGATAGTACCCTTTCAATGATTTGATCTAATGATAGCTCATCATATTTCAGGAAGTCAGTATCGCACCACTCGCATCTTAAGTTACAGTTTCCAAATCTAATGAACACGTGTGGCACACCCGCATGGTAACCCTCGCCCTGTACGGAGTGAAAGATTTCTACTATTGGATATTTTATCATAATATCATCCAACTAGTTATTTATCAATTGAAACAGCTCATTTCTGGCATCCGGATTATCGAAGAAAGCTCCTCTCATTGAGCTGGTGGTCATGGAGGCATTCTGCTTAGAGACGCCCCTACACCTCATACAACCATGCATTGCATCCACTATTACAGCGCAACCAAGTGGATTTAGGTGTTCCATGATATCATCTGCAATGGATTTAGTAATCCTTTCTTGATTCTGTAGCCTCTTACTATGGCAATCTAGAAGTCTGGCTAATTTACTAATTCCGACAATTCTGTTCACCGGGATATACGCAATGTGGGCCTTTCCACTAAACGGTTGAAGGTGATGTTCACAGGTACTGTGAAATTCAATATTTTTTAGAAGAACTATTCCATCGTAGTCCTCTCCATTAAATGTGGAATCTAAAATTTCACTAGGTTCTAATGAATATCCTGAATAAATTTCTTCATAGGATTTAATGACTCTTTCCGGCGTATCCTCAAGTCCTTCTCTCAATTTGCCTTTAGCAGATTCAACATACCTAACCAATTTTTCAATTGCATCTACTGCTTCTTCTCTAGTTGTCATTTTCTAACCTTCCGTGTCTTTCATCTATTGAGTCTAGTTGATCTAACAATTTTCTACATGCAGTCCTAATGGCATCTGCCACACTAACAAATTTCTTGTCATCACCAACATGTCTCTTAATGTCCAATAATATCTCGTTTGGCATGTCTAGGCTTACCTTAGGCATATCTGAGCCTAATTAGTATTTATAATAAATATTACTAGAGTAATATTATACTATTATGATATTTTTTTAGACTAGATTGGCTATCTCATATTCTCAATTTTATCATCTAAATTAGGATATTTTTCACAGATTGATACCGCTCTATCTTTCAGAGAGGAAACCTGAGTCTCTATTTCTTCGGCTTCTGCACCGTTAGAAATCATAGCAGATAGGAGATTCAATCCACCCTGTATTGAACCCGCTTGTAAAAACTCGTCATTGGAAATCTCTTCTGAATCTCTAAGAAGGCTAAGTGTTGAGGATAGAAACTCTACCTCTTGAGTAATCTGATTAGGGATACATATCTCTTGACTCGTAACACTGTCTATCGAAGTAATCATGAAGCTCGGAACGTAGGGGTCCTTTTGATGATTTTCAAACGTACTCAACTAGCTCCACTAGCACACCACCTGAAGATGAGGGATGAACAAATGCTATTTTATTACCACCATGACCTATTTGTGGCTCAGTATTAATCATTCTGATGCCTATATCGAGAAGTTTGGTTATCGTTTCTGAGATATCTTCTACAGAGATTGCTAACTGTTGTATGCCAACTCCCTTATTCTGAATAAATTTGCCAACTGGCGTATTGGATCCAGTTGGCTCTAGCAGTTCGATTCTTGTATCGGATTCATTAACCAAATACCTAATATTCACGCCTTGATCCTCCACTAGGCCACCTCCAGAAGATGTAAATCCCAGGGCTTCCCAGAATGGGATTGCATCGGGGATTGATTTGGTCGCAATTCCAATATGATCTATTTTAGTCATCTAAACACCGCTCGGAGACACCCATGTACCAAATGAGTCAATAAGTACTTGATTTATCTCGCCTACCGTACAATCAGATTTGACGGCATCTATAATGAAATCCATTAAATTATCATTAGATTGGCATGCTTTTCTTAGTATATCTAGGGATTCCTTGACAAGTTCAATATTCCTCTCGGACCTAAATTTCTTCAGAGATAATACCTGGTTATCGGCGAGTCTCGAGTCCAGTATCTGCCCTTCAATGGAGTCCTCTTCTTTATGATGGACATTTACCCCTACTACCTTCATTGAACCCTGCTCTATTGAATTAAGATGCTTCCACGCACTCTCGTGTATCATCCTCTGCTGAATACCGGACCTAATCCCTGATAATGCACCTCCGTGAGATTCTATTTTTTCTATTAATTCAAAGGATTTTTTTACAATATCGGAAGTCATATCCTCGATTACATAGGATCCTGATAGGGGATCGACATGATTAGCAACTCCGGTTTCTGAAGCTAATATTTGCTGAGTTCTCAGTGCGATTGTAACAGCCTCATCTGTTGGCAGCCCTATTGCTTCATCATAGCTATTGGTGTGGAGTGATTGAGTACCACCTAAAACTGCTGAGAGTGCTTGATAAGATACTCTCACTATGTTATTGAAAGGTTGCTGAGCAGTTAGAGTGGCTCCTGCAGTTTGTGTATGGAATCTTAACATAGCAGATTTAGGATTTTTTGGCTCAAATCTACTCGTTATCAGTTCATACCAAATCTTTCTGGCAGCACGGAATTTTGAGACTTCTTCTAAAATATTGTTTTGACATGCAAAAAAGAATGAGATTCTAGGTGCAAAATCATCTACCGACATTCCACTATCAATGGCATTTTTTACATACTCTATTCCATTCAAAACTGTAAGAGCAACTTCCTCTACAGCAGTACATCCAGCTTCTCTCATATGGTATCCACTTACTGAGATAGTATTCCAGGAAGGGGTATTAGTTGAGCACCACTTCATCAAATCTGATGTCAATCTCATAGATGCCTCTGGAGGATAGATATAGAGTCCCCGGGCGATGTATTCTTTCAAAATATCATTTTGAACTGTCCCTCTGAGTTCTTTCCTGTCTACACCCTGTTCATCGGCAATTGCAACATAAAGAGCTAGCAAGGTGGTGGCTGGAGCATTGATTGTCATTGATGTTGAGACAGTGGAAAGATCTATTCCGTCAAATAATACTCTCATATCAGAAATAGAATCTATTGGTACACCTACTTTCCCGACTTCTCCCAAAGATCTCTCGTTATCAGAGTCAAGCCCTAGTTGGGTGGGTAAATCAAAAGCAACAGAAAGACCGGTTTGCCCCTGTTCTAGTAATAATCTGAATCTCTGATTGGTCTGTTTAGCTGTAGAAAAACCAGCATATTGCCTCATTGTCCAAAGCCTTGTTCTGTACATATCGGGATATATGCCACTAGTATACGGCGGTTTTCCCGCTTCTAAATTTTCATCCATTGGCGGTACCTCTGATACACCCGAGTTCTATCCAGCAGGGGGGAGGAAATGAATTATACGTATTCAGCGTCTAACCGTATATCCGTCTACAACCTTATTGAGAGTCTCAAGTTGATGTTCATCAATTACGCCCTCTGAATGCTTAGAAATTAAGAAGTCTTTTGCATCAGATACTGTTTGCCTTTCTCCCTTGGCCCAGATAGTTCCCAATAAGCTAGATCGGTGTTCCTCATCGACATTCATCTCAATCAATAATCTCCTAACTTCGTATTTATATTCCATATGTCGACTTCTGTCAAGTCTTCTCTTTCTTTCGGCGGGCTGGAAGGAATTCTTAGTTTTCTTAGATTTTTTTCTAGGCGAAGGCACCGCTGTGGACTTTTCTGTAGTGTCAACAGTTATGTTCTTCTTAACCAATGATTCCATTGCCCTTGCTCTGCTTTTGTCTATAATATCTTGAGCTTTCTTGCTGGTAATATTTTCCTTAATTTCTGGCTCTGAGTCTTCTATTTTATTCCTTAAACCTATAGTTTTCTTTGTTTCCCCAAGTATATTTTTTTGTATGATATCAATAGAAGTAGACGATTCGTCACCCTTAGATTTAGTTATATCTCCATCCTTTTTAGTAACCTTATCAGATTTCTTTTTTGGAATTTTTTTAGTAATTGCTGGCTTGGACGGAGGGACAGCTGGGGGTCTTTTGATTTCTTTTGGTGGAGCATTTTTGTCTATTTTACTTGGTGTTGAGGATGATCCGCTAAACACATCACGAGGTTTTGCCCTCGGCTTCCTTCTCCTCTGCACTACACTATCTCCAATACCCCGCCATGAAGGCCTTTCATAAGACTTGGTGCTATCATGTCCATGCTATCATAGAAGAGTCAGTCCTCATAGATGGGTCAATAGTGCTTTCATCTAATTGTGTAATCCTCCCAGACTGGAGCTCTTTTCTGCCTAATTCAGCTATCATGGTTCCATTGTCTATACAGTACTGCTTTTCGGGCCAGAAGGATTGTCCTCCCCTTTCTTCACACATTATTGAACTCATCTCACGAAGCCTCCCATTGCAAGCAACACCTCCTCCTAAGAGTAATTCCGACTTACCAGTATGGGCCATGGCCCTTTCAGCAACCTCAATACAGCTAGAGAAAGCGTGCTCCTGAAGAGAGTAGCATACCTGCTCTAATGGTAATTTCTTAGAGTGAAAGATTGCAGATGTCAATAATCCTGAGAATGCTAAATCTGTTCCGTGCACGCCATATGGAAGGGGCAGTAGTTCTGGCTGATTTACAACTATATTTTCAGCCCAGTTTTGAGATAGCTTCTCTATGGCTGGCCCACCTGGAAAAGGAATTCCATGGCTACGAGCGAATTTGTCCAGCATATTCCCAATACCGATATCCAGAGTCTCTCCAATAACCCTGTATCTATCTCCAGATCTAGCTATAACCTGTGTATTTCCTCCACTTGCGTATAGTAAAACAGGGTCATCACAACCAGTCTGATTCCTACCTACTTCAATATGAGCAACACAGTGGTTAACGCCGATTAAGGGAGCCTTCCAGAATGACGAAAGTGAACGGGCGACTGAAGCTCCAATACGTAAGCACGGACCTAGTCCCGGTCCCTGACTAAATGAGACAGCAACAATATCATCTTGATTGAAATCTTCCCTATTCATTAGAGATGAGACGAGGTTAGGTGCAACTACGGAGTGGTGATCTGCGGCTTCGCGTGGATGTATGCCCCCTTCCTCTGGTTTGAATAATGCTGATTCAGATGAGTATAGCTTTCCTGATTCATCAACAAAACCGATAGATAGTGTATGGGCAGTACTTTCGATACCCACAATTAGTCCTGTCACGTATTTGCGAGAAGGGTAGTGCTTTCAAGCATCACTACTGTCGAGAGTCGTGCGAACACTAGTTGTTAACTCTGGGGAGATAGCCCATATGTCCCATGGGGACATCACAAAACCCCTCTTAGGTGATGAAATGGGCGATAAAGATCTTAATGTCTACCCTAAAGGATTGGGGATTTTAATTGAAGATGGGCTTATAACTAGTATAACAGATTCAGAAGAGTTAATCTCTGAATTTGCATCATCATGGGATAAAAATTCAGATAAGATAGGCGATATGAATATCATAGATGCAAAAGGAGGAGCGATAATACCCGGTTTTGTTGATTCTCATACGCATTTGATATGGGATGGAGATAGAAGTAACGAGATAGCGCTTAGACAAAGGGGCTTGACATACTCTGATATCTCAAAATTAGGAGGAGGGATATCAAAGACTGTTGAATTTACAAGAAGTAGTTCGGTTCAGGAATTAGTAGAGCTTGGTGTTCAAAGAGCCTCTAATGCATTGAGACTAGGCACAACCACTATGGAGGCAAAAAGTGGATATGGCCTTAGCACTGATTCTGAGCTTAGATTACTCGAAGCCATTGCACGAGTAAATAGAATTACTCCATGTGATATCCAAGCAACTTGGTTAGGTGCGCATGATATTCCCAAGCAGGTCAGTAAGGAAGAATATATTGAAGAGTTGATCGGTAAGCAATTGCCGATGGTTGTGGAGCAAGGTATTGCCAAGTGGGCAGATGTATTTTGTGAACCCGGGTGGTTCACAGTAGATGATACAATCGAAATTATCAAAGCTTCAAAGAAAATGGGACTAGGGTCCAGGATACATGCTGATGAGTTTGTAGATTCTGGAGGACTGGATACCGCTGCCGAGCTGGGGTCAACTAGTGCTGATCACGTCGCGAAGTCAGATGATGAGTCTCGAGCTAAAGCACATGATAACGGAGTAATGCAAACTTTTCTCCCTGGAACTCAATACATATTAGGAATGAGCCATTTTCCTCCGATGAAAAAATGTGTAGAAAATTCATGGGCTTTTTCTATTGCTTCTGATTTCAATCCTAATTGTAATACGATTTCTATGCCATTCGTTGGTTCTCTTGCCATACACAGATGCGGTATAGATCCGATAACAGCATTGGCCGCCAGTACTAGGAACCCATCAACAACATTGGAGAATAATGGAAAAAATAATTGTGGGGTAATCTCGGAAAAAAATTCAGCATCTCTTAACATTCTTCATTCCAAGAAAGTTGAATCATGGTGTCAATCTCCTGGAATGAATCCTATATCCAAAACCTTTGCCAATGGCATAATTGTAAAACATAACTAGTAAATATGAAATTATAAATACAATTTAATAGTAACGTTATTACGTAGATGATTTTTCAATGTTAAAACAATAGTGTTTTTCTTTTATCATGCGGGATCCGGCTAATTGAAGCTACACGATCTGCTGATAATCCAGGTTATCAGAAAAAATATTTTGAAAAATTCATTTAACAATGGCTCAGTATAACGTTTTTAGAGATAAATGGATAATTTGACCAAAACCCCCTTATCTGAAACTAGTTTAGTTGTGTATAGTGGCAACATGAGCAGAAAGGTCAATGGATTCTGTTTGACGTGTAAAACGTATGGTGAAATTATTGATTGCCGACTAGATCTAATGAAAAACGGTAGAACCCGTGCACATGGATTCTGTGGCCAGGAAGGATGCACAGGCAAGATTTCTAAAATTGTGTCATAGTAATGGAATCATTCATTGAGTAGAACGGGCTCGCATTATTACTGGGCTCGTGGTCTAGGGGTTATGACGTCGCCTTGACATGGCGAAGATCGCAGGTTCAATTCCTGCCGAGCCCACCCGTAACTTGATACCTATTAAACTAATTTTTCAACTATAGGTAATTCTTAGTTTCCCTGACCCCTTGGATCGAACGCTTTCTATATCGATCGAGGGTATTT
>MDTA01022137.1_pt1 | contig 15757 bp, 7 predicted proteins | sample 811151 | NCBI WGS metagenome assembly MDTA01 (sample SAMN05326648, study PRJNA326480) | marine metagenome | isolation source: seawater | place: Indian Ocean: South | collected 2010 | reverse complement strand
CCTTCGCACCGCCATTCACGTCACAGTCGTCCCTCGCCGCCGCCGACGCCATCCTACTTACGCTCACAGCTCGTCCTTACCCTCGAAATCGACCATCGTTCCCTTGAGCCGCACGAGTGTCCCGTTCTGGTAATCCATGAACGCCTGCAGAATCTCGACGCGCGTGTTCATGATATGATGATGTTAACGTTACCAAGGTACCGCAGGTTAAAAATTAAAATCAGTACGCGTTGACCCGCGCGCTAACCCCGCTCGTCTTCTGCCAGGACAGCTCCGACATGTCCCCGACACGTCTCGGGGGTTTGAAGTGAAAGTACAGGAACACCGCGCTCGCCAGCGCGCACGACGTCCCCACCGCCAGGTACGCCGCGCCCAAAAACGCATTCTTCCCGCCCAGAAACGACGTCGTCGACAGCACGAGCGATTTGGACCCTCCAAACGCGTACGCGTTCCACAAGTTGTGAACGCGCACGCGAACCGTCGCGCCCGCGGGTATGTCGCGCTCTATCCGGCCCCAGAGCTTGCGAAACTTGGGCAGCGCGGCGGTTCGCATCCACACGATAAAACGCTCGTCGCGCGAAACGCTCGGCCCGATGGCGCGTCCGCCCCGCGTCGCGACGTCGTCGTTGACGTTTGCCGGTTTATAATCGGCAAACTTTTCGACGACGTCGCTCCGCCACGCGATGCCGGTGGCGTTGACCGGGACCTCCACGCCGTCCACCTCGAACGCGTACGTGTCGTTGAACGTCGACCACGCCATCAGACCGCACGGGTTCACCTCGCTCTTCGTCCCGTCGGTGTCGTTGACTACGTACGCCTTGGGTTCGCAAAAGCCAATAGCGTCGTGGGGCCGACCTGCGAGTTGGTCGTCGCTTCGGCTCTTGACGAACCTCCTGTGGTTCTGCAGCACGTTACGCATCTCGTAGTACACGTACACCGGCGCCTTCAAAGTGCGTTTCGGCGTGAGCGTCAGTTCGCACGTCACACCCGCGCCCGCGTCGCTGCGCCGTCGGTTCGCCTCGGCATCGGTTGGGAAGAATCCCGCGAAACACGCCGGGTCGTCGTCGTACCTGCGCCTCACCTCGTCGACGGAGTTGGACGCCCCGAGGCACACCGCGCCGAGGGGGATGAACACCACCGCGACGACAAAGAGCATCCCGGACACCTGCGAACGCGCGGGGTCGGGTGGGGGCGGCGGGACGTCAGCGCGAGCGAGCGAAACGCGCGGGAGGCGGAGGGGCGGGGCGGGGCGACGCGTTTGGATGCGAGCGGGCGAACGGAGGGACGGCCCGGGGCGGCCGATGGATCCGTTCGGGGACCGGCTTAGGCGCGCGCGGGGGGGATCGATCGCGCGGGTGACTCGGGGCGCGTGCGTACCGCCGCGGGGGTGAGCGTGGGGCGCCACGCGGGCAGCTGCTGCTGCGTGAAGCGCGAGTCTGCGGCGAGGGGGGCGACGTGGGAAGACGGACGGGTGCGGGTCAGTCTTTGCTCGACCGGGATCGGGGACGGGCGCCCGGGTTTGCGCCGGGACGCGAGTCGCGGGGCGCGCGGCGCGGGGGGCGATCGACGAAACGAGACGTGACGCGCGGCCGCGGGCGCTCACTCTTCGGCTCCTGCTTCCCCATCTCGCTCTCACGCGCGCCAGCCGCGACGTGTGTTGTGACCGGAAAGTACTCTTACAAAAAGAGATCATATTGTTGGGGTTCTCAGGCAAAGCCTGACAAAAAAATGGTCCAGTCGCATCGCACGCGCCCACGCGCCGCGCACGAGGCTACTCCTCACGAACCCACGCGATCCTCACCACGCCTCCACGACGTACCGTCCGCGGTTCTCCATCCCGCGCACGTACGCCCTCGCGTCGTCGATCGACACCTTCCCGCACGCCTCCACCACCTTCTCCATCGTCTCCCTCACGTCCTGCGGCATCTTCGCCGCGCTCCCCGCCACGTACACCGCCGCGCCGGCGCGAAGCATGCGCCACACCCTCATCGCGTGCGACGCGATCCTGTGCTGCACGTAGTCCTTCGCGTCCCCGTCCCGGGAGAACGCCGGCACGAACCCGCCCTCCAGCGAGCAAACCTCGAAGCCGGACGGCGGCGACCCGTCGGACTTTTCGTCGTTCGCGAACGTTCGCAGCTCCGGGTGACCGACGAGCGCGACCGGATCGGCCGCGAGCGCCTCCCACTCCTCCCGGTACAAAAAATCGCCCGCCTCGCGCCTGCACCCGAAAAACACGAGCGTCGGCGCGATCCTCGCCCCGGCGTGGCGCGCGCGGTGGACCCTGTCCTGCACCAGCGATCGCAGCGGCGCCACGCCCGATCCCGTGCACACCAGCACGAGCGGCGCGTCATCCCGCGGCGGCGCGCCCCCGATGGCGCCGTTCACGAGCCAGCACGCCAGCTTGCTCGTACCGGGCGCCGCCCGGGCGATGGCGTTAGAGCACAGCCCGCGTCGCGCACGGCCGTAGTGGGTCCTCCATCGCACCGCGGTGACGGTGAGGTGGACGGCGTCCGGCGTCGCCGACGCCGCCGAAGCGATTGAGAAGAGCCGAGGCCGAAGCCGCGGCGCCGTCGTCAGCATCCACCCGAGCGGCATGCGCACGGATGGAAAATCGTCGAGAAACTCGCGCACGCACCGACGCTCGCGCTCGTTGTAGTACCACAGCTCGTCGCGCCCGTCTTTGGACGCGAAACGGCGCAGACGCTCCGCCTCTCGCGGATGCGTCGCGAATGCAGACGCGGCTTCGAAGAAGTACCGTCGCGGGGACGCCGAGTTAAGGTCGAGGGCGCCCTCCACCAGCGCCGTCGCCCGGACCGGCGTCCCGACGTAAACGTGAGACCCTGCACCCCCTTCGCATACCACCCACGCGTCCGGCGCGATGCCCGCGCGGCGGAGCACCTCGATCGTCGCCGCGCGGGTTTCGCCGGCGCGGTCGTCGTCGTCGTCGAGGGGAAGCGGCGACACCGCGAGGCAATCTCCCGGTCGGTGCGGTGGCTCGCCGTCGCCGAGGACGTCGGCGGCGGCGATCTCGACGTGCCGAACCTCCGCGTCGGCGTCCGGGGCGGTGAGCGGGGCGTTGACGAGCACGGTGGCGACCGCGGGACGACGTTCGGTGAACGCTCGGGCGGATGACGACGACGAACTCGCCGTCTCGCTCGACGATCGAAGGAGTCGCGGCGGGATAGCCGCGGCCGCCTCCAGCGCTCGATCCAGCTCGCGCGCGGCGTCGCACAGCTCGCGGACCCTCGCCTCGACGTCACAGACGGGCCGATCGTCGTTGGGGTTAGGGTTAGGGTTAGGGTTAGGGTTCAGCCCTACACCCTCGGGCGCCTCGACGACGCGGACGACGACGCGACACGGATCTGCGCACGCGCGGGACTCCGACTGGTGGTGGGCGCTCGTCGCGGGACCCACGGTTCGGCCCAGCGCGCGCCACAGTCGCTCCAGCCACGGATCCAGCGTCGCCTCGTATCCCGTCGGGTGCTGATCGTCCCCTAAGCCCAGGTCGAGCAGTTCGCGGGCGCCCAACGCGAGCAACCTGCGATGGAGCCTCTTGGCGGCGACGTTGTACTTTTGGTAGTGCGAATCGCCGAGGCCGAACACCGCGAAACGCACGGCGTTCAGCGAGTCCGCCGGCAGCGACTTGCGCAGGAGGAACCTCCAGAAGTCGCGCATGTTCGCGGGCGGGTCGCCCTGCCCGGTGGTGGAGCAGACGCACACCACGAGCGGCGCGGTGGGCAGCTGCGTCACCTCGAAGCGATCCATGGACAGGCAGTGCACCGGCCCGGCGTCGTCGCCGCCCCTCGCCGCCTCGCGCGCGATGCGCTCCGCGACGTCGCGCGCGTTCCCAGTCTCGGACCCATACAGGACCAGGAGCGGGTCCGCCGCGGACGCCATGGTCACCACCCACGACCGACGCGCGCGCGTCGTCGTCGTCCGAGAACCGGATGGTTGAGACGGCGCAGCGGGTGCCCTCTTTCTTGGGTGGTGCGGGCGAGCGACGACGGCGGGGGCGCCGACCGGAACCTGAAAGTGGAAACCGACCGCGTGCACGGATAACGGTTTGAATGAATTTTCCACACAAATTCGTCCCTTGGCGAACCCGAGAGTCAGGGTCGTCAGGCCGTGACGGCAGCGGAACGGCGAAACTTCTCGTCGTCTGAAATGCTCACATTGCAAACAGTCTGACATTTTTTATTTGTTTCCATTTGCCTGCCGATGACAGCCGTGTAAAACTCACAGCCGGGGTTCGCCTGATCGAGCGTGTGAACCGGTAGACAAACCGTGGTTCACTCGTTCTGTTCTTTCTTTTCCTCATTTTTTTGGTATCGAACACAGTGTCACGAAATCACCACGTGTTTTCGGAGGGGAGGCATTCAGAATTCTTCGAATTGGCTTGCCGGAAAGGTGTCGATGAGAAACGCATGTTGGCCCGAAACCCTGAGCGACGCTTTGTGCGGATTTTGCGAACTGCTCGCCACTGCCAGTTGCTCGGCGTTTGCGCCGAATTGCGAAAAACCGGATAAAAAGGACTTGCAGATTCTCGTGAACCTCTCGCTGTTCCCTTTTTCTCACGTTATGAACCCCTTTTCGGAGGTGCGCGCGCGCCCAGAAAGCGACGAGCGCCGACGTATCCGTGCTCTAAGTCATCGGACCGCGCCTCCGCGGCCTCGACATACAGATCGCACACCTCGCCGCACGCGTAACATCGCGTTCGCGCGCTCGCGGCGTTTTTGCACGCGCCTCATTCCGGGCGGTTCGGGCAACGTCGCATCGAAGAATCGCCCAGAGGAGGGTTCGGGAGAGGTCGGGTGTCGTCAACATCGCGCGAGGTCATGCCCAGCGCGACGAAAAACGCGACCGCGGTGGACGCCGGGAGCATCCGCGAGGACATGTGGAACTTCGGCGACGAGGTCGGGCTGGATGAATTCCTCTCCAACATCCCGGACGGCGACGGGGTGAGCGCGCTGGGGGGGGTTGAAAAAGGAAAAAAGGACGGGAACGGGCTGGGAAATTGGGACGTGCTTGACGAGGCCCTCGGCGCGGACATCCAGTCCTCCGCGCCCGTCGAGGTGCCGGGAAAGAAAAAATCTCCCCCCTCTTCCGATCTCCGCCCGGAGACGCCGATGGGCGCGCACGGCGACTCGGGTTTCGGCGGCTCCCCCGGCGCGGATCGGGACTCGAACGGCTCGCACGGCGGCAGCGGCCCGGGCGCGAGCAAGAGCGCGGGCAGCGGCGGCAGCGGCAGTGGGTACGTCGGAAGCGCGGACGACAGGGGTGAAGCCGCGCTTGATGGCCTCGCGAAGCTCTCGACCGCGCTGGAGATGGTCCGATCGCAGCAGATCGGCGCGGGTAACGCGCACATGGGCGAGGTGCCGGACATCTCGATGGACGCCGGGGTCCTCCTGACGCGACTTCAGAAGATGCTCGAGTCCGTGAGCCAGTGCGTGAAGCTCGGTTCGCTGGTGCAGATGTTCGTCCCGAAGGTGGATAACTCCTCGGGCGCCGTCACGCTCGTCACGCACCGCGCGTTGGCGCGCGTCAGCTCGATGCACGACAAGAAGTTCTGGCAGTACCATAAGGTGTCGGAGTCGTTCTTCTTCAGCCTCTCCCCGTCCTCCTCCGAGGGATTGCTCGGCCTCCCCGGGCGGTGCTTCCTGTATGGGCGCACCGAGTGGACCACGAGCGTGTGCTGCTACCGGCCGATGGAGTACCCGCGGTTGCAGTGCGCGATCGAGTGCCAGGTCAACTCCACCCTCGTCGTGCCCCTCTTCATCTCCAACTCCGTCTCGGAGGAGATTCCGTTTGCGGTCGTGGAGATTGTGATGGACCGTCAGACGATGCTCCCCGGCACGTTGTTCGAGACGGTCGCCGCCGCCATCCGGTCGCACGGGTTCTACACCTGCGACACCAGCTCGTTGGGTTCGCCCGCCACGATGAGGAAGGTGGTGGCGGACACGGTGGACTCGCTGTGCGAGTCCAACTCGCAGGCGCTGGCGCACATGTGCCGATCCCTGGGCATGCTGTTGGCGCAGTGTTGGCTGCCGGACTCCACCGGCGAGTTCCTCATCGCGTCCGGCGCGCCGTTTTGTATGGGCGACGTGATGACCCTGCCGTACCGCCAGCTCTCCGAGCAGATCACGCTTCGGCGGGGGCAAGGGCCCGTCGGGAGGGCGATGGAGAAGGGAGGCATCATCTGGGTGGACGACGTGCAGAACGGGTCGCAGGTGGAGTGGCCGCTGCACCACGCCACCGCGCTCCTCGGGCTCCACGGCATGTGCGCGTGCAGGGTGCTGGTCCAGAAGAAGGACGGCGAGAAGACGGAGGCTGTGCTCGAGCTGTACTTTCCGGGCAACCTGAAAACGCCCGAGCAGCAGCAGCCCTGCGTCGACGCCATCTGGAACCACCTGCACGGCAGTTCAACCGTCTCGATGTACGGCTCCGCCGGCGATTCCGAGAATCCGGGCGCCGGCGGGCAGCCCATCCCGACGGACATCAGCAACCTCGACCCCTTCTGCGGGTCGTTGCCTGACATCAACGCGCCCAACTTTGGCGTCGCGGGGCGCGCGGGAGACGCCAAGCCGCCGTGGGGCATCACGCTCGAGATGCTCCAGAAACACTTCTCGAAACATCTCAAGGAAGCCGCGAAGGACCTCGGCGTCGGCTCGACCACGCTCAAGCGAATCTGCCGCCACTTCGGCATCTCGCGGTGGCCCCGTAGGAGCCTCAAGTCGAAGCAGGGCCGGCTGCAGAACGCGCTCAAGACGCTCAGCGCGGAGGGCGCGCTGCCCCCGGGCCAGTTTGGCATACACGCGTCGGGTACCTACATGGGCCAGCCTGGCACGTCGGCGTTCAACGACGGACTGGACACGGACTCGCCCGGCGGGTCCATGCACGGCGGCAGCTCCTACGGGGGCAGCATGCACGGCGGCAGCTCCTACGGGGGCAGCATGCACGCCGCCCTGAACTTTCCCCCCGTCGCTCAATCCTTCGGGGGATCAGCGCACGCCGGCGCCGCGTTTGGAGGAGGTGGCGCGATGGGTGGCGCGATGGGTGGAGCGGCTGGCGGGAGCACCCGGGCGGGAAGCAACCTCGGGGGTCTCAAGCGCGACAGCGGCGGCGCGGCGTTCGGGCACGGCGGCGGCGGGAAGGCCCGAGGCGTGTCGTGGCACGGCGGCGACGGCGCGCTTCGGATGATGGCTCGAAACGAGTACGTCGGCAGCGGGTTGGGGCCCGGCGCCGACGGCGGCGGTTTGAACATCCCGAGCGCGAACCCCATGCGCGGTAACTCGTTTCACGGCGCCAACGGCGGTCACTTCGGCGCCTCCCCGACGGGGTTCCCGGGGATGATGAACGCGCGGAACGGGTCGTTCGGCGGGGGGGGCGCCTCCCCCGGCCGAGGCGCCGGCGGCTCCGGGGACTTTGGCGGCATGTGGAACTCGTGCGAGGGCGCGGGCACAAGCTTGGGTCTCGAGGAGGGCGGCGGCGGCGGGCGGGCGCACGGCGGGAGCGCGGCCGGGTCCCTTCTCAGGCAGTCGAACAGCGCGCATGCGCGCGAGGGCGGGTCGATGGCGGAGGATTTCCTCGCCGTCAACGGCAACGGCGCGGCGCCAAACCTCGCGGCGCTCACGGTGAAGGTGAGCGTGAGCAACGGCGATAACGTTCGGTTCAAGCTCCTGCCCGGGATGGCGTACGCGGACGTTCAGGCGCGACTGAGGGAGAGCATCGAGGGCCAGGTCGGCGACCTGAGGCTGAGGTACCAGGACGAGGACGACGAGTGGTGCGCTCTGAACGGGGACTCGGACCTCGCGGAGTGCATCCAGGTGTGTCAGAGCCGGGGGATGGTTCGCATGCAGGCCGCCAGGTGATCGATCGATCGATCGCGGAGCGAGCCGCGCGGATCTTTCCCGACGTAGCTAACATAGCGCCGCCCAGAAATCGGCGGCTGTTGTGATATGATAACACTCCTCGCAACAACCTCGTCGTCGGCGGCGGCCCTGTTTCATTCTCCTACGGCCGGTCTGCCATTTTTTTTTTGGGGTGTTCTCCATCGCCCCTCTCCTGCGCCGCCATAATTTTCGCCCGACCTCTTCACAAAATATCTACACAGGCAAATAGTTTGAGTTACGCTGAAATTGTGAAAAAAAGAGCAGCAAAATATCTCGTGAAGCCATTTTTGGTTCGGGACGGGTCTATTTCCCAAGGTAAAATTGAAAAAAACGCGATATTTCCCCACTGCGTGACTGTGTCAAGATCTTTTTTGTGATTTTGAAAAAGCAAAATATCGGCCCCGAATCGTCGTTTTTATCCCACGGCCGATACCAGAAACCAAGGATGACGGTCTAAACGCGCCCGGCCCTGCGTCACAAAAGCGAGCCAAGTCAGCACAACGAAAGGCGCTGGTGGGCCGATCGAGGGTTCTTTTATTCGAGTGAACGCCAGGCTGCGAGACTTGGAAAAAAGAGTTGTTGAACCCGGCTGCACAAACGCGCGCGCACCTTTACGAGAGCGAGCTCATCTGCACTCGTGTATCCCGCGCCACCTTCCGTGAGACTCGTACCGCGAATTGAGGTACGCTGCCGACCGATCCCGCGCCCCTCGGCGACACGCGCGATAGGCGCCGGTCGCTCCCCATAGATGAAAAAACCGAGTTGTTTGGCTCTCCTCTTGTCCATCTTCTCTTTATTTTCGAACCGACGGGGTTCGCGGGGGCGCCCCGTCACGAGACGCGCGATCCCGACCAGCTCATCGCACCTCCACCGTCTCGATCCTGACTTATCGTCCCATTCGTCCCGTCGTCATTCCAACAGAACGCCAGGTGTTACCCGAGCACTGACAGACCCACAGGCGTGCGGTCGGCTTGCAAAAAGTTTCGAACGCCCCGCGAGGTTTTGTTTAACACCTTTACGCGGAGAGACTGATCGCCGGGCGCGCCCTTCCGCGATCGATCGAACCGTGCGCCCGACCCGACACTCGCCCGCACCACACGCCCACGATGTTCTCCGTGCGCACCTTCACCGGTGTCACCACCGCGGACCGCATGCGCCCGCGGCCCGACGGTTGCGGCAGCCGCCTGCAGGCGCTCCCCCTCTACCACGGCAGGGGCGACGGGCACGGCATGCAGAACCCGAGCCTGATCCGCAACGCGCGCCGCCGGCTCTCCCTGCGCTCCATCATCGAACGCAGCACCCGACGTAGGCCCCTCGTGGTCCTCACCACCACGCGGTGGCGGAGCGTGAACGCGTCCGAGCAGTACGAGCAGATCGAGGACGACGACGACTACTTTGAGTTTAACGATCAGGTCGAACCGGTGACAGCGGAGGAGCTGGAAGCTGCGTTGGCGGCTGAGAAGGCGGAGGCCAGCAGGAGGCTGAAGGAGGCGCGCGCCAAGGCGGCCGAGGTGGAAAAAGAGGAGGCCAAGGCGCGGGCCGAGGAGAAGCACGGTCCCGTCTTTGTCGCCAAGTCGGAGGAGGACCTCGTCGCCGAGTCGGAGGAGGAGGAGGAGGACGAGGAGGAGGCCGGTCGCGCCTTCCCCGTCGTCGCCAAGAAGGAGCAGGCGGCGGATGAGGACGCGGATGCGGCGGAGACCCTGAGAGATTCGGTCGAGGACGCGGAGGAGGAGGAGGAGGAGGAGGAGGAGGAGGAGGTTGACGCGCAAACTGCTCTCGTCGACGCCATGGCCGAGTTCGAGGAGGCCAAGGCGGCCTGGCTCGCGGCCGCCGCCGAGGCTGCGCTCGGCGACGTTGCCGCCGCTGCCGAGGCCAAGGAAGCTCGCGCCAAACTGGAGGAGATGGCCGCGATCGCCGGCGCCGCTATCCCCGTCCTCGAGGAGAAGGAGGAGGCGGAGGCGGAGGCGGAGGAGGCGGAGGAGGAGGAGGAGACGGAGGAGAATGAGGAAGCCGAGGAAGTCGAGACTGAGGCCGAGGCCGCCGCCGCCGCCGGGGACCTGACCCCCAACGTCGAGAAGGCGGTCAACAACGTGGTCGAGAAGGCGGTATCCGCGGCGGCGAACATGATGGGCAAGGTCGCCACGGGCGGCGGCGGCTCCGGCTCGGGCGATTCCTCCTCCTCCTCCTCCCTCCCGCCCGAGCCCCCCGGAGACGCTTCCTCCTCCTCCTCCTCCTCCTCCTCCGAGCGGGAGGTGGCCGAGCTCACGTCCACCGTTCGCGACCTCAAGAAGCGCATGGGCTCCCTCGCCAAGCTCCTCGACGAGGCGGTCACGCGCCGCGACGACCTCGAGAGGGACATCGAGGCGGAGAGGGCATCCGCCGCCGCCGTGGAACAGAAGCAGTCGGAGAAGATCAAGGTTCTCAAGGAGAACATCGAGGCGATCATGGCGGATCAGAGCTCGCACAAGGAGTCTCTTGCCAAGACCAAGGCTGACAAGGACAAGGAGAGAGCCGAGCTCGAATCGCGAAGGGCGGACATCGAGGCGGAGCTGGAGAAGGTCAAGGCGGCGGCCAAGAAGAAGGCCGAAGACCAGTCCGCGACCATCGGCGAGCTCTCCGCGCAGCTCTCGAATGTGCGCGACGAGGTGGCCGCCTACAAGACCAAACTCGCGCAGTCCGAGAAAGAGACGGAGGAGGCGCGCGAGACGCTGGAGACGAGGCAGAGGGAGCTCGAGGAGGAGATGGCGAGGGAGAAGGCTGCGATGGACGAAGAAATCGCCAAGCAGCAAAAGACTTTGCTGGAAGTCGCCGAGGAGCTCAAGAACGTCAAGGCGGAGGTGACGTCGTACAAGTCCCAGCTCGACGACGCCAAGGCCGAGACCGCCGCCGCGGTCAAGCAGCTCGGCATCACCGCCGCGAGCGTCGAGAAGAAGGTGGAGAAGAGACTGGACAAGGGGCGCAAGAAGGCGGAGCAAGAGGCGGCACTCGCGGCCAAGGCGGAGGTGGACCGCATGGTCAAGGAGGCTGCCGACGCGCTCGCCTCCGCCAAGGCGATCGAGATGGAGGCCAGGAACGCGCTGGACGCTGATAAGAAGGCCGCCGCGGAGTCGGCGCTCGTCAAGGCTGAGAAGGAAATCGAGGCTGCGCACGAGGCGAGGGACGCGGCTAAGAAACTCGCAGCCGACGCCGAGAGGCAGCTCAAGAACCAGAACGAGCTCCTGAACCGCGTCGACGAGCTGATCCGCGAGAACGGCGACGTGAAGAAGACGGTGGCGCAGCGCGACGAGGCGATCGAGGCGCTCCAAAAGGAGACCAAGACCCTGCGAGAGATGGCGGATGAGGCGACCAAGCTGGCCGTCAAGAAGCAGTCGGAGGCGGAGGCGGCGGAGGAGAAGGTGGCCGAGAAGGTGACCCAGACCCTGGAGGCTGCCGAGACGTGCGTCACCACCGCCGAACGCGTGCGACAGGAGGTTGAGAACAGCGCGGTCTCTGCTGCCGAGCTCGCCGCCGAACAGCTCGCCGCGGCGAAGGCGAGGTACCGCGCCGCCGAGGAGAACCTCAAAAACTCCAACGCCAAGCTCGAGGAGATGACCAAGATCGCCATGCTGAAGGAGAGCGTCGACCAGGACGTCGAAGAGCTCACGAGGGAGACGGCTAAGATGACCGACACCATCGCGATCCTGACCGAGGACCTTCGAATCGCGAAGGAGTACTCGACCAACTGGGAGGGCAAGGCGGTGACGGCTCAGACAGAGCTGGAGAAGCGCCTTCGCGAGCTGTCGGAGGCGGAGGAGAGCGCCGTGTCGTGGAAGGTGCAGGTGACGTCCGCAGTGGCCCGCGCTGATCACGCGGAGGGCCTCCTCAGGAAGCAGACGGAGCTCCTCGACGAGATGGCGGAGATGGCGGCCGAGAAGGAGAGCGCGGAGGCGCAGTGTGTCGCCCTGTCCCAAACCGCCGACGCGCAGGCTCGCGAGATTGATCGACTCGCCGCCGAGGCCAAATCCGCACGCGAAGCTGCGGTGGAGTGGGAGACTAAGGCCCTCGCCGCCGCCGCCAAGGTGGAGACGCGGGCGTCCGTCGCGGAGGAGGCGGCCAGGAAGGCTGAGGAGTCGGCCAGGGAGAAGCAGCGCATCATCGAGGAGGCGGATCTCGTCTGCGCGGGTGTCGCCGACGAGGAGGCTGTTGCCGCCGCCGTGGACTCCCAGCTCGGGGCCATCAAGGGCGACGCGGACTACAAGGTGTACGAGGCGACCAGGAACGTGGACGCGCTCCGCAGGGCGCTCGCGGCGTCCGCCTTCTCCGCGCAACTTTGGCAGGAGCGCGCGGAGAACGCCGGGCTCGAGATTGCCAAATTGAGGGAGGAGATGGATTATGCCATCCGCGGCTCCAAGGGTCTGGACGTCGCCGCCTCGGACGATAAGAAGAAGGCCAACAAGGCCAAGAAGGACTCCGAGTCCCTGGAGCTGTCCGGCGCCAACTCCACCGTCCCCATAGGCCGGCTCACCCGCGCCGCCTTTGCCAGCGGCAAGGACCTTCGATCGTTTGTCACCCTCGGGCCGCGAATCGAGCCCGCGCGAGATCCAACCGTGACCAAGGAGCTCGACGCGGTGGGCCTGGGGGCGCCGATCCTCGGGGATTACACCCGCGTAGACAGGGTCAAGAAGGGGTTCACGCCGCCCGCCAGGAACAACAACCAGAACGGCGGGGGTCACAACCACGACAACAACGAAAAGCCCAAGCGAAGGATCCCGGTGATGACCTGGGATGTCGAGCAGGAGAACAGGAACAAGCAGAGCCTGAGTTTCAACCCGCGGCGGTTGGGTAAGGTGACCCAGGGCATGGACAAATACGTCAAGGATGAGGAGTCCGAGGGGATAATCCAGGCGTAAGGGCGGAGGGACTTCAGCCGAGGAGCGACCGAAGACCCACGAGCATCTGGAGGAAAAGACCGAAAAAAAAGAAGAGAGGAAGACTCTGAAGCGGGACAATGCGGCCGAGGGATCAACATCACCTCGTCTTTCCGTAAGTTTCATTTTCATCGTTGTTGTGTTCACCGCGCCGCACCATCCACGGCCGCGTGTTCCGCTGAGTTGGACATGTATAACACAAAAGCAAGCTTACATCCGCGTCGCGAGTCGTCACTTCGTTATTTACCTTCACCTTCGTAATAAGGCTCAACCGTTCGTCTATTTAGGCTCCAAGTCAGATCCTTCGGACGGGGGCGGGGTTCGGCACTCCGCTTCCCATGGCGGATCCCTCGGAGAAGATCACGGTCGATGACTGTAGGGTCGGCGCGTGGGTCGAGGTGTCCAACGGGGGCAAGGAGCCCTGGCGCGGCATGATCGCCAAGGTGGACCCGACCTCATCTCAGCCGATCGCGGTGAAGTGGGTCGGGAACGCCACGCCCGGGCTCGCGGTCAAGCCCGGGGTCAAATGGCCGACGAACACCCCCGACGGCCTGTACACTTGGCGCGGTGGGATCCACTTCGTCGAGCTCGAGACGCTCCTCGAGGTGAACGATGACCTGTTCCACGTCGCGAACCGAAAGGGGCTGCAGCATGCGGAACTCCCGTGCAAGCCCGCGAACGTGTTTTGCTACGAGCGGACGTGCCGCGGGCGGTGCACCGGCGTGCCGTCCGCGTGGCATCCCCCGCCGCCCGCTAAGCAGAAGCACGCGGCCGGTGCGAAGGGGAAGGTCAAACCCGCGGCGCAACCCACCGCGAAGGCCAAGCTCAAGCCCCCTCCCCCGCCCAAAACCAAGCCCAAGCCCCCTCCCCCGCCCAAAACCAAGCCCAAGCCCCCTCCCCCGCTCAAAACGCACAACAAACCGGGTCCAAAGCCACACTCGTCAGCCGCGAAGAAGGAGGAGGCGCAAAAGGCAACCGCCGCGGCCAAGAAGGGTTCAAACGAGAAGGTCAAGCCGGCGGAGGAGAAGAAGAGGAAGTACGACGACGCCGGTCTGGGGAAGTACTTCGAGTGGGAGCACAACATCACCGGGGACTGCAAGCCGAGCGACGTCCTCGTGCCGTTCACCTACCACACGAGCAGGATATTCAACCTGGAGCCCGGCGGCGTGAACTACCTGGTCGAGAAGCGGGCGGATCCGAACAACGTGCGGTGCTCGTGCTCCACCTCGCTGCTACCCGCGCTGACGGACCTGCTCGGGAATATCGAGGACCTCCATAAGATCTCGAAGGGGCAGTGTCCGTACCGCGCGCTTCAGTGCGGCGGCATCTTGTACCACATGCACGTGTATCAGGACCCGGTGGGCAAGGGGTACGGCGTGCGCACAATGGAGCCGATCAAGAAGGGCGCGCTGATATGCGAATACTCCGGCGAGGTCATCACCACCGAGGAGGCCACGCTTCGCGAGCAAAGCTACGTGCAGCTGGGTCTGTTCTACCTTCACGACGTGCACGGCAAGTACAGCAAGGACAAGTACACCATCGACCCGACGATGTACGGCAACGTGGCGCGGATGCTGAACCACAGCTGCGATCCCAACGTTTCGACGCTGCATATTATTCCCGTGAATATCATGGGGGACAAGATCCCGAAGGTTCCCAGGCTGGTGCTCTTCGCCAAGCGCGACATCGACGCGGAGGAGGAGCTCTGCATCGATTACTCGCCTGGCCGGGACCGGGAGGACCAGCTGCAGAAGGTCATGAGGTGCTTCTGCAAGACGTCCAAGTGCAAGGGGTGGCTGTTCTGAGGGGGCGTAGGCGTAACGAATAGGTAATAGGAACTCGACGATGTCTTGAAATGCATGACGGGTGCGCGCAGTTGCCTGGGTTGGAACTTCCCGTTGCGCGCTCTCTTTGTGAAAAGTAAGGGCTAAACCACGTGGTTGAGAATTTGTACGGATGCTCCATCCGAACTAAAAGCCGAGGCTCGTCCCGGTCCCCCCTCACACGAAGGCGGCGAAGTGTCCCTTGGTCTGCGCGTAGACCTCATCGGGTGACTGGTCGCTGTTCACGCTCCTCACCTTCTTCAGGCCCGCGTAGTAGTCGACGACCGGCATGGACGACTCCACAAACGTCTTGAACCTCTTCTTGATCGACTCGATGTTGTCGTCCGTCCGACCGCTCGTCTCGCCGCGTCCCAGCAGCCGTCGCTCCATCACCTCCTCGGGGCAGTCGAAGAAGAGGACAAAGTCGCAGTCATACCCGGCGGTGACCTCCCACGCGTCGCGGTTCTCCTTGTTCCGCGGGAAACCGTCGATGAGGAACCTCTCCTTGCTGGATGCCTTCATCGCGTCTAGCAGCAGGCGGACGGTGACCACGGACGGGACGATCTGACCGTTCTTGATCATCTCCGCCACCATGTTGCCGTCCTCGCTCCCGCTCTTCATGTGCGCGCGGAGTAGGTCGCCGGCGGAAAGGTGGACGAAGCCGAAGTCGTTCACGATGTTGGAGCACTGCGTGCCCTTGCCCGCGCCGGGGCCGCCCAGGACGAACACGACCGTGGGGTTCGCCGATCCGGAGGAGGGCGCGGAGCCCTCGGCGCCGGCGGGGGCGGCCTCCTCGCCCTCGGCGCACAGCGCGACGGCGGTGGGGGTGAACGCCGCGGCGGTGGCGAACGCGCCGGCCGCGGCGAACCCGAAGCCCCGCGCGGCGACCGCCGGATGGGATCCCGCGGCCACCGCCGCGTTACCCTCGGCGACCACGAGGGGCGCGCGGGCCTCGTAGGCGCGCGCGGTGGAGTAGAGAGCACGCTCGGATGCCCTGGCGGCGCGGGCCACCTGGCGCATCACCTGACGGTAGAGCATCTTACCTCTTGGGGGTCGATCGGGTGCCTTGAGGGAGTGGCGATCGGGGCCTCGCTTCTGTTTCGACAGACAAAACTCGCTTCGTGTCAACTCTACTTGG
>MDTA01188358.1_pt1 | contig 15760 bp, 26 predicted proteins | sample 811151 | NCBI WGS metagenome assembly MDTA01 (sample SAMN05326648, study PRJNA326480) | marine metagenome | isolation source: seawater | place: Indian Ocean: South | collected 2010 | reverse complement strand
ATAGATTTAAGTTCAGATATTGAAGATGCTCAATCTCGTTTAATTGGATTAGCTGAGGAACAAGCTAATTGGCAAAGTGTTATAGCAGACAATGATGAGGTTGCTTTAATAAAAGCTGAACGTCTTAGAGATATAAATAAAGAAATTATTAAAACCGCAGAGGATCTAGCAGACGATCAAGAAACTTTACGTGGTACAACAATTAATTTAACAACCGCTCAACGAAACTTAGAAGAAGCGCAAGAAGATTTAAAAAATGCTACAGGTGATGTAGATGAAGTAATGGCTTTATTAGATAGCAATATGGCAGATTATGGTGAAGGCTTTTTAGAATTAGCTGGAATAGCTGACAGTGTATCTATGGCAATTAAAGGCATAACAGATGCCACAGATGATGCTTTAAACGTAAGCAATTCTTTAAATACCTTACGCCCATCTGAACGTGGTGGCAGATTAAAAGATTTGAATTTATTTGATGCTACTGGCGCTCCTACTACTGATTGGTTTAGAAATCCTGAAACATTAATGCATTTCAGTAATGATCTTCAAATGATGGATGTTTTTCGCCATTTAGAAAAAACTGGAAATGTTGGAGGACTTAGTCTCGTCTCTCAAATGGCGGCAGGTAGTGGACAATTTGAAGCTGTAGGACCTGTAAGTCATGGAACAATTCGAGACACTATTTTTAATATTGTTGTTGAAGGTTCTGTAATTAAAGAAACAGATTTGTTTAATGCGGCTATCAATCACATTCAGGATGCAACAGCTTCTTCAGGAGATCAATTTGCTTCAGTTGGCGCTAATCAGGACTTCACCCCATAGGAAATTATGCCATCTGCCGCTACATTAACCGCAACCATAAGGTTTCAAACAAGTCCATCATTCGGACCTAATCTAGTTTTAGGTGATTCAAGTTCCCCATTGGGAACAGGTGTTCTATCAGATTCCGCTTCCACACCTGTTGATATTACTAGCATGTTAAATTCAGTAGCCATCAGACGAGGGCGTAATCGTATTCTTGATCGTTTTGAAGCAGGCACCTGCACTATTGAATTAACAGACACAACAGGAATTTTTGATCCCGATAATGGAACTTACGCTAACGAAATTCTTCCTATGCGACAATTACAGATACAAGCTACTTATGGGGCTACTGTTTACACACTTTATTCAGGTTTTATTGACGAATGGGATTACACTTACAGACCGGGCGAAACAGCGGCTTTTATGACTGTTCGTGCTGTTGATTCTTTCCGTTTGCTTAACCTTTCAAATGTTTCAACAGTCACAGATGGAATTGCTGGGCAAACAACTGCTACTAGATTGGGCAAAATTTTAGATATGATTAGTTGGCCTTCTAGTCTAAGAGATTTTTCTTCAGGCACAGGACAAACTACCGTACAAGCTGATGCAGGTGGCACTAGAGATGTATTAAGCACTTGTCAGCAAGTTACTCAAACAGAACTTGGTGCTTTTTATTGTGAAACTAATGGGGTGTTAAAGTTTTTAGACAGAGCTGATATTATTGCTAAACACGATGAAACTCCTATCGAGTTTGATGATACAGGAACTAATATTCAGTATCAGGCAGTTGATTTTGATATTGATGACACAGTTTTGGCTAATGATGTAACAGTTGAACGTGCTGGTGGTACTGCTCAAAATGTTTCAGATTCTACTTCTATAAGTTCTTATTTTGAAAGAGACTACAATCGAACTGGTTTAATAATGCAAACGGATGCTGATGCTTTAAATCAAGCACAATCTATTCTTGGTTCTAGGAAAGATCCAAAATTGAGAGTAGGTAGTATTTCACTTGATACTTATTCAAATGTTTCTAACAGAGTTACAGCCGCTTTAAATACTAAAATTTTTGATCCTATTAAAGTTACTAGAACTCAACCGGGTGGAGGTACAGTTTCACGCACTCTTTCTGTGCAAGGAATTGAACATAATATTACTCCAAATAATTGGGTAACAACATTTCAAACAGCGGAAAAGATATTAGACGGCTTCGTGCTTGATAGCTCTACGAGTGGTATCTTGGGTACGAACGCCTTGAGTTATTAAGGAGAAATAATGGCAACACCATCAGGGTATAAAACATGGACAACAGGAGATGTATTAACCGCTTCTGATTTGATGAATTACTGCATGGATCAAGTTATAGGCGTTTACACTTCAACTACTAACAGGGATGCAGAATTAACCAGTCCCGCTGAAGGACAGTTTGCTTTCACAACTGACAGCGACACTCTCTACTATTATGACGGTTCAAGCTGGACAGCTACATCACTTGCGGCTGATATAACTGGTGTAACGGCAGGCACAGCGCTTTCGGGAGGCGGCACTTCAGGTGCCGTAACGTTGAATGTTGATGTTAATGGCGCAGGCTCGGTGACAGGCACAACATCCGATTACGTTTTAATTGAGGATGTCACAGACAATTCAACTAAGAAATGTTTGATTTCTGATTTCGTAGCCACAGGCGATATTACAGGGGTAACGGCTGGAACGGCTCTGTCAGGTGGTGGAACAAGCGGATCGGTTACTTTAGATGTAGATGTTAACGCCGCTAGTTCAGCTACCGCAGTCGCCACAGATTACGTGCTGATAGAAGATGTCACAGACAACTCAACAAAAAAAGCTTTAATATCTGACATCACAGCATTAGCAGGCGACATAACTGGTGTGACTGCTGGTACAGCAATTTCAGGTGGAGGAACTTCGGGGGCAGTAACAATAAATGTTGATGTCAATGCGGCTTCAACTGCAACCGCTGAGACTACGGATTACATGCTCATTGAAGATGTTACAGATAACACAACTAAGAAAGCCCTGATTTCTGATGTCGTTACAAGCGGTGTCAGCACAGGTAAAGCTATTGCCATGTCAATGGTATTTGGATAGGAGGAAAATATGGCGGCACCAAACATAGTCAACGTAGCAACCATAAATGGCAAAACGGCTTTAACTGCTTTGTCATCTGCTACTGCGGCAAGTGTTCTTGCGAATGCGGCTTCATCAAACAAGGTTCTGAAATTAGCTGGCGTTCTCGCTACTAACACTTCAGGTTCTTCAGCGGTGACAGCTTCGTTTGACCTTTATATAACTAGATCAAGTGTGGATTATTACTTAGCTAAAGAAGTACCGATCCCTGCTCTTTCTGTTTATGAGGCTTTTCTGAAAGACGGCACACCAGTCTATTTGGAAGAAGGAGACACTCTTTACGCTAAATCGGATCATGCTTCCGGTTACATTCATGTAATGGTTGCTTACGAAGATATTTCATAACAATGCCGGATATTCCAGCTAGTAAATACCCTGTAGCTATACAAGGCGGGGCGATTTCACCTAGTGACAACTGGGTGAATCAATCTGGTGACACTGATTACATTGACGAAGCTATTGTTCTACTAGACACTGTTACTGTTACTGGTAGCGCCGCTTCAGAAATCACATTTGCTTCAGAATGGCATGGTCGAAAAGATTGGCGCAGATACACAATGCTCAGATTTGTTTGGTATGCGGACATGGACAACCCCTACGGAACTGGTATTGACTACACCTACATTTTGGCGCAGTTAGGCCCATACCCGACTTCTACTCCGTATTCAACTGCTAGTCATTACACAACAATGTATGGGCGCAGCCCGAATACTGGAAGCGCAATATGGGCTGGAACTACAACTGGGGATGGTATCAGGTGCGGTATTTTAAGCAGAGACACTTCTTTTCGAGGAAATTGTGTAGTAATGGATTACAGCATCGGGCATTCGCTGAACAAAGTTTCGTCTTTAGTTTCTTTAGCTGGTGGTAAAGAAGCTGGCGGTGTTGCAACTGGTGGCATTGCGGTTACTACAGGTGAGCCTGTGATGATATTCAAATTTTTACCTTATTATCAGACAGGTTCAGGTAATACTTTCGGAGTGGGAACTACAGTCAGTTTGTATGGTTTTTTCGCTAACGATGGTGGAACAGGAGATTGGCAATAATGGGTGCGGCGGCGTATACACATTTAATAACTAAAGTTTGTTCCACTAATAGAGGCAGTATATGGTTTGACAGTATCCCTCAAACATATAAAACAATTATGGGTACTGTAGGGGCGGCAAGCACACTCGCATCAGGTGATGGAAACGCAAATATGGATATGATAATAAATCCTGCGGGACCTACTTACTCAAGCTATTCCTCCCCCGCTCAGGGTTGGAACAAAGGTTTCATGGTTGCAGGCAGTAGCACTTCAGCGATTTACAACCATTACGACAGTACTTCGGGAATGGTTGGACAATTCGGTTCTTCATCCTATTTCACTTACTATGACGATCAGGTAAATACTTGTGTGTTTTACTGTTACGACTACGCTGACGCTAATACGGTGACTTCAATCGCTTTTCAAGCCGGATCACCTTTTTTTGGAACTGGTACTACCTCCGCTAGTCGCCCTGAAATTTCTATTGGAGTTGGAGGGATGGTAGGCGCAAATGCTATGACTTCGTTGAGTGTGGGACCAAATGGAAACTTTATGTCGGGTTGTTTAATTTCTCTTTACGGAATCAATTAACGATGGCTACTGTAGAAGTTGTAGATACAGCAAACGGCACAGGGTCAGCTTCGACTATTTCGTTTACTGGCATCCCTGCCGATTTTAAGCATCTTCAAGCGATGGCATTTGTAAGAAGTTCGTATGCCACCACGCTTGACCAATTCAAAATCACAATAAATGGTAATACCACTGGTTATTATTGCGCTGGAATAAATGCAGGAATGAATAGCAGTTCTACTCCTTTCGCTTTTGCAGAAACAAGCGCAGGAACCCATATATATTCGGCGCTTGGATGGATGATAGCGGGTGCGAGTGCGAGTACTGGCGCTCACACACCTTTTGAAATGTGGTTTGCTAACTATGCAGAAAGCACAACTAAAAATTGTGGAATCCTAACTTGTAGAGCTGGAGACAATAACAACAATTCAGGCAATACAGACAACCCTGTTACGGTTGCTGGCTGGTTCTCGGATACGGCTGAGACTTTAACAAGCATTGAATTTACTGCGGCTAATGGGAACTTTAGTGCAGACAGTTGGATTACTCTATATGGCTGGAGGGGATAATGCCGCAACACTCACCTTACAATTTTTGGAGTCACATCAACGGCACATGGTACGGTAAATATAATCCTTCTGAAATTCGTGACAGGACAGCTAATCATCGTGCCAAAGGTTACGGAATGGTTTTAATTGATTCGGCTACGGTGACAGGTTCAACTACTCAAGCTGTTGCGTTTTCGTCAATTTTTAATGATCCGATTAAAGATTTCAGAAGATACGGATTGTTGCAACTTATTGGCCGATGCCAAAATGATGACGCTCTGTATGGGCAAGTTTATTTTCATTATTCGTGGGATAAGTGGAACGCTGAATACGCCGCAGGGTATAGCTCTAAAAACTCGGTACCAACTAGCGTTTCTACCGCTTGGGTTGGGCGTAACGGAACTTCGCCTTACAACTACGGAAAATATGACGACTGGTCTTACGGCGGTTTTTGGGCTGGATACATGGGGTCAAGTAATCAAGGTAATGTGGGTGCTGATTCAACGCCTGAAAACTGGGGTATGAGTCAGGCATGGTTTTCTTCACCTCAAGCCAACCGACAAGGTGGTCAAATGATGTGGAACACTTGCACTCAGCTTTCTGATGATTCAACAAGTGGTTATTTAGCTAATTTCGTTGGCTCCGGTTTTTATACTGACAAAATAGATTGCGTAGTTTGTCTTGCGGAACAAATGAGTACGTCAGTTGTTTGGACTGCGGGAACGACTTTTGAACTATACGGCTATCCGAAAAATACGGTGTCATAATGGCTACCGGATTCAAGAACTCGATGACATATTTAACTAGTGCGGTTGTTTATTATTGGGCTTCCGCTGAGATAGATTTGGATATTACTGGTTCGGCATATCAAGACTTCGATCATCTAAGAATGATTATGCAAACTTCCAATTACAATTCCACTAACAATATGGGTACCAATTTCAAAGTTGAATACAACGGTGATACAACGACTAGCAACTATTTCAAAACCATGTATTACACCACTAAAGGGGATAGCACTTACACACATTACACAGGTCAAGATAATAGTTTCGCTTTTAGCGGGCCGAGGTACAACGTCACTTCAGGTACTTATCAATCTGCTGGAAGTGACACGGTTTTAATAGGAGATTTCTATAATGTGCATTCTTCTACTTTGAAAAAACAATTCAAAGCTCGTCTTATTCAATGTGATAGAAATGCTACTTATTATGCAGGGTTCGTGCAGGGGATTTGGGATAACACAAATGCGATAACAAACATTAAGTGGGTTTACCCATCGTATTCGATGTCGGGAAGCGCAATTACATGGTTTGGATATAATTCAGCATGAGTGTTTCAAGCCCCTTTAATATAATGGCAACCGCTACAGGGACAGGTAGCGCTAGTGCTATTACGTTCAGTTCCATTCCGCAGACGTATAAAAGTTTGGTAATAATAGGTCAAGTAAAATCAGTTTTGGCTACTGGTAATGACGGCTTTTATGTCAAGGTCAATGGTGATACTACGACTGCTCATTACTCAGGTAAATCGACTTACAACTTTAATGGGACAAACTATTATCAGGATTATTACAGTAGTTACTCCGGTTGGTATGTAACTGGTGTGCCTTCCACTGGTTGGTATGCTGACAAGCTGGGTTGGATTGAACTCACATTTCCCAATTACACACAAAGTAGTGGTTGGCAACTGATGCAAGCAGAAACAGGTGTTCAGAACACGAACAACGTGGAAGCAATTTTGACTCAAGCAAGTGGCGCTTACACTAATTCAACACCAGCGGCGTTAACGGAATTAACCTTGACTTTGTTCTCAGGCTATTGGACTACTGACAGTAATATAACTATGTATGGGCTAGGATAGGAGGCATTATGGCAAACCCAACACGACTAACAAACGAATCAGGTGAATGGCAAGAAATTGAATTAACTGATGAAGAAGTTGCAGAAATGGACAAGAACAGGGAAGAAGCTGATAAGAACATTGATTCTATTCGACCTGAACGTGACCGACTTTTAACTATGACAGATTGGACAGTTGGTAATGATTCTCCGTTGTCAACATCAAAACAAGATGAGTATAAAGTTTATAGAACAAAACTAAGAGATTTACCTGCGGCTTACTCTAAAGTTTCAGAGGTTGTTTGGCCGACACCACCGAGTTAAGACATGGCTTTTAACGGCAGAATAAGCCCTAAACGATTTAGACGAGCGCAAGCTCAAGGACTTGTACCTAGTTTGTGCGCCGCGCCGATAAACTGTGCGGCGTTTAGAGATGACGCAAGTTTGACTTTAGTTTGGACTAAACCTGATTCCAAAGGTCAAACTATTGAAAATTACATTGCTTCATATTCGACTGATGGTGGTTCTAATTGGACTGTTGCCTCAAGCTCAATATCGGCAAGTGATGACGAATACACTATTACTGGTTTAACTAACGGCACTACATATCTGTGTTCTATTCAAGCGATGACTTGGAAAGAAGGGCTTAGAGGGTTAACTGGAAGTGTTGCACCAGCGGCTTCGATTACTTACACAACAACTGGAAGTCCTCAAGAGAGTGTTGGCTGGTTTAATAGAAACAATCATACTGGTGGTGTTGGGTACAAAGTCGGGGCAGTCAGATTTACTGCAAGTGGAAGTATTACTTTCACAACTAACCCATCAAGTTCTACTGTCGAGTACACCCTTCTAGGAGGAGGTGGAGGGGGTGGTCGTACTGGCGCTTCATACGGTGGTGGCGGAGGTGGTGGGGCGCAAAATATAGGAAAAGTGACGATTGGTCATCTCGATGTAACTGGCAACACTCTTACTGTCACTATCGGTGGTGGAGGAGCCGGTAGCACAGGTGGCGGAGACCCTAGTAATGGAACGGATAGCACAATAGCCAATTCGGGAGGTGCGGCGACTGCTTACAGTTACAGAGGTGGTCGAGGCGGGAATGGTTGGACAGGTGCGTCACCTGAGTTTAGTTCTGCAAGTTCAACTTACGGATCAGGTGGTGGTGGTATTTACGCTGGACAAAAAGGTACAAGTGGTAGCGGTTCAGGAACCAGTGACGGTGGTGAGGGACAAGCAAACTGGTCTTATGGTGCGAGAGTCGGCGGCGGTGGTGGCGGATCAGGTGGTGTAGGTGGGAACGGATATGTCTATCCCTATAGCGGCGGTAGTTCATACGGCGGCAGCGGTGGTAGTGGCACTTACACCGTTCATGGCCCTTATGCTTATTCAATGGGCGGTGGTGGTGCTGGTGGGGGTATGTATAACAGCGGTGGGCCTTCTTGGATTTATACAAGTTACGGATCAGGAGGAGGCGGTCAGGGAAAAACTGGGGGCTACTATGGGGCAACTCCACAAGCCGATGGTGGTGACGGAACAGCAAATTACGGTGGCGGCGGCGGCGGCTGTACCTACTCAAATGATGGCGGTGATGGTGGTGCTGGTGTTGCTATTTTTAGTTGGGATATGTAATGGCGCATTTTGCTGAAATAGATGAGAACAATATAGTTATACAAGTCTTAGTAGTTAACAATACAGAAATTGCGGATGGGCGTTTCGCTTCAGGAGAGTCTGAACAAAAAGGAATTGATTTCTTAAAAAATTTATTACCTGATTCTAAAACTTGGGTGCAAACTTCGTATAACAAAAACTTTCGAGGAAGGTATGCGGCTTTAGGTGGCACGTATGATCCGGTTTTAGATAAGTTCAAACCAGTTAAATCATTTGATTCTTGGGTTTGGAATGACACAACTAATGATTGGGAAGCACCAGTTCAACCGCAACCTGCTGGACAAGTATGGAATGAAGAAAAAGGCGAGTGGGAAATCCCTGAAAAGCATTCAGATATTCCCCCTTCATGGGAATGGGATTCAACGAACGGTGGATGGATACCACCTGACGGTATTGGTGTCCCTGAATTTGAAGAAGGTAAGATTAAAGAGTGGGATGAGGAGAACAGACAATGGACTGTTCGTGATGTAACATAGTTGAATGAACATTCCTACGACTAAAAGCAACATTCAGCTTGACTTATTGCATCCGAAATTTGTGACAAGACTCGAAGCGTTCTTTTCAGATAGTCGTATCAAAGGTAAAGTTAAAGTCAATTCAGGTTGCAGGTCGTATGCGACACAGATGGGTTACTACAAAGCGTATAAAGCAGGCAAGGGTAACCTTGCGGCTAATCCTGATAGACGTTTCGGTGTTAAAGGTTTAGACGGTCAAGGCATTTGGCGTGGTAGCTGGCACATGGAACAGCTTGATGGCTATTGTTACGCTGTTGATTTGGCTCAATGGAGTAAAAAGATTTCCAAACCTGATATCAACGGTATTGCAGTTGAGTATGGGATTGTCCCAACGATTAAAGATAAAGAATGGTGGCATCATCAGCCACGTTCAGGTGTTGACTGGTTTCCTGCTCCAGCATTAACAGGCGAACCGTCAGAGAAAGTAGACGCTCCTGAACCAGTAATGGACTGGGCAGGGATACTCGCCGCTATTGAAATGCAACGAAAAGAAGTAAGTGCCTTTCCTCTGCGAAAAGGAGCTAAAGGTGCATCTGTTAAAACTGTTCAATCTTGTTTAGGAAGATTAGGATTTGAGTGCGGAATAGCTGACGGTCTTTATGGTCGTAAAACAGTTTGGGCGGTTAAACAATTTCAAAAAAAGCGGGCGTTACGAATAACTGGTACAGTTGACGTTAATACCTTTGATGCATTATTCAAGTAAGGAGAAATAAAAAATGCTACTCACCCACAAAAGGGCTGACCGTGTGTCTACTGTAAGAGTTCAAGAAGCTCTGAGAGATAAAGGTTACGCTACAGGTCATACAGATGGAAGATATGGAATTTCTACTATGAGGGCTGTAGTGGCTTTTCAGAATGACAACAAACTAGATCCAACAGGACACGTTGATGATGAATTGTTTGCCATGATTGTGGATGGGAAAAAAGCAGAAGCTAAAAAAGCTCCAGCAAAGAAAACAGAAGCTAAGAAAGAACCAGCTAAGAAAGAACCAGCTAAGAAAGCTCCTGCTAAGAAAACTACTACTGCTAAAAAACCAGCCGCTAAGAAACCTGCGGCTAAGAAAGGTTAATAATGAATTTGAAATTAGATTTCGACCAGCTTAAAGACGTAGCTGAAAGAGCAATAATGACATACGTGCAATCTGTAGTCGGTTTGATTGCCGCTTCAGGGATGACAGATTTGTCAATGTCGGGTGCTAAAACGATTGCTGTCTCGGCGGCTCCTGCGGCATTATCAATTATTAAAGGCTATTTTGCTTCAGTTCTTCCAATGGGAGACAAATCGGCTTCAGTTCTTCCTATGGCAAAACCAGCAGGTAAAGAATACAAAGCTGAATAAGTAAACTCCCTCTATCTTTATTAAATTTTAAGCTTCGCCTAACTCTTTAGCTTCTTCAGCTTCAGTTTTACCTGTGTAGGAGCAAACCCATTCTTTAGCTTCTTCAGCTTCTTCAGCTTCAGTTTTATTTGCATCTTGCATTTTTTCACCTCCTTCGGTTTTCATATTTTCCCATCGGGAACCACTATAACCGATAGTAAGGTGAAAGTAAAACTGGGGTTATATATTTCTTTTCAATAGCCCTAATTTTGTTGCGGCTTCAGGGTTGTCATGTATCCAAGTGTGGCAACTTCTACAAACTGCCATGCTGTTTTGTGTTTCTAGAATTGAACCGCCTCTAGCTCTTGTTAATGGTTCGTGTATATCAACTGCTCGCCCATCACAAACAAGTTTTTGTGCATCGGTTTTAATAGCTCGTTTTTGTGTTTCAGTCAACTGAGCTAACAGATAACGAGTGATATGAGAACCTGCTTCACACCATTGTCTATATTCCAATTCGTTTTTAACAAATTCACGACGTTGAGCTTGAATACGTTGACGTTTCTTACTCATAGGGCGTAACGGTGTTTTACGTTTTAAAGGAGTTTTTTGTTTTAGAGGTGTCTTTCTTTTAAGCGGCGTTCTTTTCATTTTTCCTACATTCTCTTAATTGTTTAATTGTGTGTTGACTTGTTGCTTCTCCACAGTCACACAACACAGCTATTGTTTGTTTAAATTTTGTTCTTTCCCCTACCCATTTACTCGTAAAATTAAATCCGTCATCAAAACCCATTAATTATTCCAAACATTATCTAAGCCTTTAAGTTTCCCACCTTCTCTAAGAAATTCAACAGCAGTAGATAATCTGAAATGATATTTATTAGGTGTATTAGGTGGATAGCGTTCTTCTAAGAGTTTTATTGTTTCTTCAAAAGGAAAGTCGTTCCATTCAGCTTCAAACCATCGTTCAATCCAATTACCTTCAATAATTGAAATAGTGTTTTTTACAGGTGAAACTGCACTATTTACAGTATTTGATGCCTGAGAGAGCGATTCTAAGGCAGTTTTTTCATTTTGGGCATATAATCCATTACCCGAAATTTCATCTTGACTTGATGAAACTGTATGGTTTTCAATAATTGTTGTTGTGGTAGTTACAGTAGGTGCATTTGAAATCCATTCCCCTTCATCATTTACTTCAAACATTGGTATTGAATAATTCAAATTAGCCATGCAAAGAGTTTGCCAAACAGTAAATGCAGGTGACAGCGGATTAGGTTGCCGCCAATAAGGATCATTAAACCGTCTTACTTTTTTATTAGCGTCTAGTTGCCATTGAGCTACCATTCCTGAATTAAACATTAATTGCTCAAGTTCAGGGTGTTCACCATTCGCCCAATTACCTAAAGAAAGTATTTGTCCTTCTTCTAAATCTCTTGCCCACACACGGCGAGGATCTTCGTTACCTTTACCACCGTCTCTAGCTTCCACATATCGTGAGATCATTCCAGCAGGGATTATTCCTTCCTGTTCCATTATTGAGATACGAGCCACTACTTCTTCATAGCTCATGTGAATATGACCTGTTTCTGTGTCACATGGTGTATATATTCTGTCATGGTGAGCTTCAGCTATGCGAGGTTCACAGGACAACCACATAATGAAACAAATCAAAAATCCTATAAATACCATTGACCAAAGTTGAATGTAGTACTTCATATTATTGCCTTAAAACTTTCGCATTTATTACAACGAAGCCAAAATTCATAACGTAAAGGTTGTTTGCTTTTATGTTTTTTACTTTTCAATTCTTTTTTAAGTTCTGTTTCTTCTGAAAGAATTACAGCGTCTTGCCAATTATGTTCACATTTACGAACAGGGAAACGCCAACCTGTAGGAACACACCATCTGCATAAAGGTGATTGATTCTTACAGGTTGTAGCACATTTCATCTGATGGTGCATTATGTCTTTTCCCAACAGTCACAACCACAGTTGCTTTCTTTAGTACATTCACAATCAGTTCCGCAACCACATTTACAAGCAGGCAATTCGGTTAATCTGTCTGCAAAAATAGTAGGAACATTACCCCATACTGGACTCATTCTTTTTCCTCCCAACAGGATCTACTCGGATACCAATGGCTACTGCCACCGTCTAAATTGAAATAAATCCAAGCCGCCATTCCTACATTGGCGATTGGATCGAGAATATGAAAACCGTCAAACATTCCGCTTCGTTCTGTTCTTTCAATCCAAAATTTTGGTAGATGTTGAAACCATCCTGAAGCTCCACTTGATTTATTGATTGCTGTTGAATATTTATCTGTAGGTTTAGCACTTGACTCGCAAAAAGCTATTCTTAAAAACAGTTGTCGGTCACTCCATTTAGGAAAAAACCAATTTATTAGTTCTTCTAATGTGGGTAATTGTTCGATATAAATTTCAGGATCAATTTGACAAGGTTTATTTATCGGACATTCTTCTAACTTGCCTTGAGCTTCCAACCATTTGCCATAACTATTAAGTTCAAGTTCTTCTTCAAACTTTGGTTCTTCTTCAACAACTTTCCTTAAAGGTACTTTCCATGCAGAAACAGTTGTTGTGGTTGTTGTTGTAATTACAGCAGGAGCTTGAACTCCGTAAATTTGGGTTTCGACTAAATTTAAAGGCTCTTGAGCTATGACAGCATCACTAACAACTGTGCAACAAGTAATTGCAAAAGCGATAATAACTTTTTCAAACATTATCCCACTTCCCAGTTTCAGCGTTGTATTTTGCAAAAGGAGTTCCGTCACTCTCTTTAAGTACCATCCCAATAAGTTCTGAATCTATTTTTGGTTTTTTAGGTTTCGTATCTACAAGTGTAGCTTCTCTTTCCAAATCTCTAAATTTTTCAATATGATCTGCATCTCTTAATAATAAATTGAGAGAATTATAAACTGCATTTCTGTCATTTTTGACACAATAAAAAGGTTCTCGTTTCCATCCAACTACAGCATCACAAACATCTTCAAAAGAATGAGTTTTAAGTGCTTTTCTTATAACGGATCTACGTTTTTCATCCAATTTTGTTCTTGTTGGATGTTTTTCAGTTGCTTCTATCCATTTTTCAAATACTTTTTCTATTAAATTTGGTTCTTCTTTTTTATTAAGTTTATTTATTAGGTTAATAGGGGGGACAGTTTCGTCTCCCACAAGGGGTACAGAATTGTCCTCCTCATCGGGTACAGTTTCGACCCCCTTGTTTACAGGTACCAACAGGGTATAAAGTGGGGTTGTATCCCTACCATTTCGGGGATCTTTACGATATTCAACTTCTAAAAGGTTGGCTTTTTCTAATTCTGCTCTTGCCCTACGTAAAGAAGTTTTTGCTGTGCCTTCAGGCATTAATTCCAACAATTTTCTTCGTGAAGGAAAACATTGACGTTTGTCATTAGCAAATTGAGCTAAAGCTATCCAAAGTCTCAAAGCAGTAGGTGATAATTTTTCACTTAAAATAGCTGTAGGAAAAATAACTATCTCATTATTTGTCCAACGCCGCCGTAATTTAGTAGAATCTGTCATGTATACCGTAACCCTTATATACAGTGGTCGGGGGGTTATTCCCTAGCCCCCCGACCAAAACTTTTCCCTTATAGAATTACCGATTGTAACTCCTCAATAAGCTTTAGTACATCTATTCGGAGGATTTTTTTAGAATCTCCAAATTCTAAATCCCAAATGTCTTTAGCTTCTTCTGTGTTACCGCCGACTGCATCTAAAATAAGATGTTTAGCTTCAGATATAGGAATTACATCTTCAGAAATTTCTTCTTCAGGTTCTATTCCAATAACTTCACCTGTATGTGTTACTTCAGCACCCAATTCTTCAGGGACATATCCTGCTCCTAAAACAACATCAGGAAATAACACACGGCAAAGTTTAGAAACTGCTCTCCAAGTCAACATTGCTTCTTGATATTGTTTCCAATTTCTTTTATCAGCTAAATTAGCCGCTTCTGCATCTTCCATTGTGAAAGTTGCTACATGCTCATCACCTGTATCAGCACGTTTGCCTGTAGCTTCAGCATAAGTTTCTGTTGTTTCTAAAGTTACAGAATGACCTGCTTGTCTAACAAGACCCAACATTGATTCAGGTCTTAAACTTGCAGAGCCTTCTATAACATGAAACTGCCTCATGCTTGTCATTACATCCCAACCGTAAGCTCGACCAGCAAGTCCAGCCGCTACAATATCGGGTGCTTTACGCCGATATGCAGTAGGGATAATAGTGGAACCAGCTAAAATATCTGCTTGTCTCATAATGAGATCAAAGGTTGCTGTTTCACTTATAGGTATCAATTCTGACATTACAACACACCTGCACTTATAAGTTTTATTGATGCAACAAACTCTCGTTCACAAAAATCAGCATCATTAATCCCAAGATTCTTTAGTTCAGTCCATTTAGGTTCTGAACGGAAGCATCTTTTATGCAACTCTAAAGCTGTTGCATCAGGTGATTTAAGTTCACCTGTTTCAGGGTCCATGCGTAAATCTTCTAAGCGAGCGCATTTAGCCACATATTTTTCTAAACCTTCACGGTCTATATTTGTGCGCCGATAAGAACCAGTCTTTTCAGCTATTAGCCCACTTGGAAGAACTACTCTTTGTTCTCCGAGTTTATCCATTTTCATATTTGCAAGAGTTTTCGCCGCTGTAAGGGCGAAACGTATATTGCGATTGGCTTGATCAAATTGATCTATTATTTCAATTAATAAAGCCAAATCTTCAAAGTCAGAATTGGAATCTGAGAACTCCTCTAACAGAGCTTCAGACATATCATTTAGCTCGGAAGCTAATTTTAATGTTTCCAATTTATTCTCCTAACTTTTAGCCGATGGAAACCATCGCTAATACCATTTTATTTCGTAGTGGTGACAGGGCTGTATTAGCTGACTGTTTTAAAACACGGAAAACCGTTGAGAACTCAATGGTCTAAAAAAATTTAAAAAGTTTTCCGCCTAATGTATACATGGGGTTATATTTCGTGTATAGTAGTACTTGATGGGAAATACAAAAACAACCGAAGGAAACAAAATGGAAACAAAAACATCTATGCCAAGAATGAATAAGATTGCTAAAGGCTTCGCTATTCAATTCATAACAATCGGAATGCTTGATTCTTATGGAACCGAATGGGCTGTAAGAAAAAGCAACGGTGAAGTTTACAGCAAAGAAACAATCGAAAAAGTTGCTGAGGTTCTTAAAGAAATGGGTGAAATCTAAAAGACCTTAATGATCGAAAGAAAAGGAGAAAGAATGAAAAAAGACTTAGACGTTCT
>MDTA01058767.1_pt1 | contig 15761 bp, 15 predicted proteins | sample 811151 | NCBI WGS metagenome assembly MDTA01 (sample SAMN05326648, study PRJNA326480) | marine metagenome | isolation source: seawater | place: Indian Ocean: South | collected 2010 | reverse complement strand
AATGGCTCGATAGAATTAATAGATAAACACCTCACGCGCTCCGAGGTTCATTTGAAGCCATCACAAGAAAATTTAATGGGATTTGAAAGATTAATGGCTGGAAGATTAATATTGATTGTTGATTGTGGAAAGGCAAAAAAAAATTTTCAGAGATTTAAATACCATGGATCAGCATTGGCTTTTGAATTAAGTTCTGGACAGCGGCCAATATTTGTCAATTGTGGTCCTGGTAGTAGATTTGGTACTGATTTTAAAAAGTATTGTCGGGCTACACATGCTCACAATGCTTGTACATTAGAACACCTTTCACAATTAGAGTATAGAGTAATAGCGAGAAATAGACGATGGCCAGAGGATTTAACTTTTGGAGGTCCGAGGAAGGTAACAATAGAAAGACATAAAACATTAGAAGCAACGTGGTTAAATTTATCTCAAGACACCTTTGAAGAAGTGTATGGATATCGTCATTATAGAAAATTACTTTTCTTAAATACAGGTAAAGTGTTTAGAGGCACTGATTGCTTTGAAATATCAAAGTCCAAAATTGCAGATAAACAAAGAACAAAAAACTTTTATGCTTTTTTTCAATTACATCCAGATGTAGAATTATGGGACCACCCTAGATTAAAAACAATAGTATTGAGGCTTAAAAATGGTGAACATTGGATATTTGAGGTTGATTTAGGTGAGGTAAATGTAGAAGATTCAATTTTTATAAATTCACAAAAATCGTATCCAGAACGAGCAAAACGAATAGTCATAAAGTCACCTGAGTTGTATAGTAAAACTGAGATAAAATGGTCCTTGAGACGTAGAGAAATAGTAAGCCGAAATACACGGGATAACATGCTAGTGGAGTGAGTTTCTTTTAAGGAGTTATAAATGGTCGACGATTTATTGCCGGTAAAAAGAGCTTTAATTTCTGTGTCAGATAAGGAAGGATTAATAGAGCTTACTAAAAGTTTAGTGGATAGAGGAGTAGAAATAATTTCTACTGGGGGTACAGCTAATTATCTGTCAAAAGAGGGAATTAGAGTAACTGAAATTTTTGATATAACTAAATTTCCAGAGCTTATGGATGGGAGGTTGAAAACTTTGCACCCAAAAGTTCATGGTGGCCTACTGGCGCTCCGTGATAATGAGGAGCATCTTGGCTCACTTCGGAAGTACGGTATACCTACCATCGATTTATTGGTTGTGAATCTTTATCCTTTTGAACAGGCAATATTAGAAGAAAAAGATTTTTCAGAAATTGTTGAGAAAATCGATGTTGGTGGCCCGGCAATGATTAGAGCTGCCGCCAAGAATTTCAAGTATGTGTCAGTCGTAGTGGATTTAGAAGATTATGAACTACTTTTGGGCGAAATCCGAAGAAATGACGGTCATACAAGCTTAGATTTTCGGAAAGTATTGGCAGAAACAGCTTTTTCCAGGACGGCTGAATATGATGCTATTATAAGAGACTGGATGTTTGAAAATCTTAAAAAGCAGGACATTGTTAAAAAAGATGAAATGCCTAGAAGATTTATAACGAGTTCAAAGATAGTAAAAAAGCTTAGATATGGCGAGAATCCGCACCAGATCGCAGCTTACTATCGCAATAGTCTCAGTCAGGGCCTTTTTTCGACGTTTAATTTTCATCAAGGTAAAGAATTGTCATTTAACAACATCAATGACATTAATTGCGCCTTGGCAGTTCTGAGCTCTTTTGACAAAAAGTCTGGTGTGACAGCCGCAATAATTAAACATGGTAACACCTGTGGAGTAGCTGTAAGAGAAAGTTCTGATAATGCTTACAGAGCAGCCTATGACAGTGATAGATCATCAGCGTTTGGTGGAATTATTGCAATGAATGGCACATTGGACCTCAAAACAGCAAAAGCAGTTTTAGAAAATTTTACAGAGATCATCATAGTACCGGATGTAGAACCGAATGCTATAAAGATTCTATCACATAAAAAAAATTTACGAATTATTAGTTGGAATAAAGACATCGACTTTCGTAAATTGAAAATCAGCTTTCGGCAGGTTTGGGATGGGCTCTTAGTTCAGGATTATGACTTAAGAGAAATAACAGAGCAAGATTTTTCAATAGTAACAAAAAGAAAACCAACAGATTCTGAGATTAAAGATTTGTTGTTTGCATGGAAGGTCGCTAAATACATTAAATCTAATGCAATAGTATTTGCAAAGAATATGACTACTACGGGAATAGGGGCTGGTCAAATGAGCCGAATAGATAGTGCTAGAATCGCCACATTTAAAGCTCAAGATAGAGCTAACAAACTAAAATACTCCAACAATAATTTAACTGATTGTGTTGCTGCATCCGATGCATTTTTTCCTTTTCCAGATGGAATATTTCAACTTGTTGCTGCAGGGGTTACAGCGGTTATACAGCCTGGAGGATCTATAAAAGACCAAGATGTAATTGCCGCTGCTAATAAATCAGGCATTTCCATGGTTTTTACCAATGTTAGACATTTTAGCCATTAACATTTAATCGATTTTTCTAGCTTCATCAAAAAGTAGTATTGGGACATTGTTTCTAATAGGAAATGCCATAGCTGCAGCATCAGAAATTAACTCTGTCTTATCTTTGGATAATTTAAGGGGCATGCGACTTAAGGGGCAGACTAGGCTAGATAGAAAATCTCGATTAATTTTTGTCTTTGAAGCTTCAGTCATAATAAAACCTTTTCTGATTGCTATTGCAAGGTGCCCTCATGAGTTCCACCTTTTAAACTAAACTCCATTAAAGTCATAAGGGTTTCACGTCTTTGTTGGAGGTCTGATGCTTCTAAAAGAGCCTGCTTTTCCTCAGGCTCAAACGGGCACAGCATTGACAAAGAATTAATTAGTAACTCTTCCTCGGCTTCTTTTAAAGAACTCCAATCGGAGGAGAGTTTGGCAGCGTCAAAGTATTTAGCTAGCAGTGTTAGAAATTTATTCCGATCAAAGCTTCTATCCGTCTTGCTCTTTTTTAAATCGTCTGGAAATGTCTTCCAAATAACAGAGCCTTTTAAATAGGGGAAAAATCCATCCATTGTTCTTTCTAATTTATAACGACTTATTCCTTCCAATGTGATGAGATATCGCCCGTCTTTTGTTTCATTAAATGAAACCACGCGACCGGCACATCCAATACTGTGAAACTTTGTTTCTTGGTCATTTTCCATAAAACCATTAGACGGTTGAATCATTCCAATTAATCTTTCTTGGGTTTTCAAAACATCATCGAGCATCGCTAAATATTTTGGTTCAAAAATATTCAATGGTAGTTTTGCTTTAGGTAGTAGAAGCACACCAGACAGCGGGAAAAGAGGAATTTCATTGGGTAAACTATCGGGCGAAAATTTAATCATATTTTATTTCTCAAATTATTATGAAAATATAAGTGACGATAATAGACGTCGACCGCGTCTTCCTTCTTGGCTACTTGGTCCAAGTGAGTCAAGTAACTCAATAAGCTGGACTTTGGCTTTTTCTTCTTTCCAGGTTGGATCATCCTTGATTATGGAAAGAAAAATGTCTATGGCACTCGAATTTTCTTCCCTCGCTATGAAGGAAATCGCAAGATCAAACTTGATATCAAGATCATTCGGAAACTTTTTCGATTTGTGTTTTAAATCTTCTAAGTCTCCTGCTTTAGCAGTTTGCTCTGCAATCAGGATTTGAGCAGCGGCCGCTTTGACTGCGCCATCTTTTTTTAATGCTTCGGGGATGCTCTCAGAAACTTCTCTTGCAGAGGCCAGGTCACTAAGACCTATATAGCACGCTATCATACCAGCGTATACTTCGGGTACTGATTGGTCTTCGTTCTTTAAAGATATAAAAATTTCTAATGCTCTTGAGTAATCTTTCTGATCAAGCATCTCCTTAGCGGTTTCAATAGCCGTTTCCAAAGCATTACCTTTTGATCCAAAAGTTTCAATAATTTTTTTTATGAACGCATTTACTTGAGCCGGAGTTTGGGCTCCCATAAAACCATCAACTGGCTGTCCATTAGAGAAAGCGAAGACTGCCGGAATTGATTGAACCCTTAACTGATTAGCAACTGCTGGATATTTATCAATGTCAATTTTGACTAATTTCAGTTTATTTAAATTTGCTCGGACGGCCGCCTCTAGAGCAGGTCCTAGCGTTTTACATGGTTGGCACCAAGGAGCCCAAAAATCTACTATAACGGGCATTTCCTTAGATGCTTCTACAACATCTGTCATAAATGCTTCGTCAGAACTATCCTTAATCTCATCTGATTCTTTTAATGTTTGCATGGTGTGAACCTTTCTAGCGATATAAATATAGCAGATGAATTACCAAACTTTATATATTAACAACCAAGTATGTGGGAATTCATCAAGTTTATGCAAGTGTAAGCTACATTTTATCTAATATCATAGCGTGCCTGTTTAAAAATAAAGCTTTTGCTTCCAGAGGCGGTTTTGGGGAAATTATAATATTTTCGAACTCCTTTAGTTTAGAATTTCCAAACAAATTTAGTGACTCACTTTCTGAAAAACCAGCAATTTGAACAGCTTCTGCTCGAGCCGAAATTTTATCTGCTAGTTTAATTTTTTTCCGAATGAAATCAGGTATAGAACATGGAACACTATAGCGCAAATATATTGCGTTCAAAAGCCTTTCTTCCAAAACAGCGTACTCATTACCGAAACTACTTTTTACTGGAGATATCAAATCGCCGATAACGTATTCAGCGGCATCGTGCAATAGTGCTGCCATTCTCCACTTAGTTTCTATTCCAGGATTAAGATTGCTAAATATCTCTTCAACTAAAAGCGAATGCTCTGCTACTGAAAAACCACTGTTACCCCTTGTTTGTCCATTCCAGCGAGAGAGAAAAGATAGTCCATGAGCTATATCCTCTATTTCTATGTCCAATGGACTTGGATTTAATAGGTCGAGTCTGCGACCAGATAGCATTCGTTGCCAAGCTCTTTTCGTTCTTTCCATTTTATTTTTTAATCTTTTATTTAATCATCATTAGACCTTGTCTTAACCTTTTTATGGTGATAGCAAAACCAAAAAAATTTAATTTTAGTGGAGTTACATTTTTATGGCAGACGATTATATCATCAAAGACATCCGATTGTCTGATTATGGGCGAAAAGAAATTGAAATAGCGGAAACAGAAATGCCAGGTTTGATGTCTTTACGTGAGGAGTTCAAAGATGTGAAACCCTTAAAAGGGGCGAGGATTGCGGGTAGCCTTCACATGACAATTCAGACCGCTGTTTTGATAGAGACGTTGGTTGAATTAGGAGCAGAGGTCCGTTGGGCTAGCTGCAACATTTTTTCGACACAAGATCATGCCGCAGCGGCAGTTGCTAGTAATGGGGTACCAGTTTTTGCCTCAAAAGGGGAAACTTTGGAAGAGTATTGGGATTATGCGGACAGAATATTTTTCTTTAGAGAAGGTACGGCTAATATGATTCTTGATGATGGTGGTGATGCTACGATGTACATCTTGCTTGGTGCGAGAGCTGAGAGTGGTGATAACGGATTTCTTGAAAAGCCCACTTCCGAAGAGGAAGAATGCCTTTTTAAACAAATTAAGAAACGAATATCTTTGTCTCCAGGATGGTTTTCAAACCAAAGTAAAATGATAAAAGGAGTGTCTGAAGAGACAACGACTGGTGTCCATAGGTTATATCAATTAGTAGAAAAAGGGGCACTTCCTTTTCCAGCAATAAACGTAAATGATAGCGTCACTAAATCAAAATTTGATAATAAATATGGATGTAAAGAATCTTTGGTAGACGGTATTCGGCGAGCAACAGATACAATGATGGCTGGAAAAACAGCCTTGGTTTGTGGTTATGGAGATGTTGGAAAGGGGTCGGCTGCTAGCCTAAAAGGTGCAGGTGCACGGGTTAAAATTACTGAAGTTGATCCCATTTGTGCTTTGCAGGCGGCAATGGATGGTTTCGAAGTGGTTGTGATTGATGACGTTTTAGAATCTACTGATATTTTTATAACTGCCACCGGCAATCGTGATGTTATTACTATAGACCATATGCGAAAGATGAAAAATATGGCAATAGTCGGTAACATCGGACATTTTGATAACGAGATCCAGGTATCAGCGTTAAAGAATCATAAATGGACAAATATAAAAGATCAAGTTGATATGATTGAAATGCCTTCGGGTAATAAATTAATCTTGTTATCCGAGGGACGTCTTTTAAATCTTGGAAATGCAACGGGACATCCGAGTTTTGTTATGTCTGCAAGCTTTACAAACCAAGTGCTTGCGCAGATAGAGCTTTGGACTAACAACGATAATTATGAAAATAATGTTTATATTTTGCCTAAGCATCTTGATGAAAAAGTTGCCAGGCTGCATTTGGAACGCATTGGTGTTAAATTAACAAATCTTAACAACGAACAAGCAGAATACATTGGAATAAATAGTGAGGGTCCATACAAATCTGACCATTACAGATATTGAAAATAGCTAACTTTACAGTTTATTTCAGAATTCGTCCTTCAATGGTCTAGATATAAGTTCATGCATAGCCTTAGACAGCGAAATTTTCTCGTTCAAAATAAGGTGAACGGAGTTTATAATTGGTGCCTCTATGCCGTATTGGTTCATCAATTTAAGAGCTGCCTTAGCAGTTTTTATCCCTTCAATTGTTTGTTTTTTATCCGCTAAAGAATCATTTTTAAAGTTTAATCCAAACATAAAATTTCTTGAGAGCATAGAATTACAGGTTAAGGTTAGGTCTCCTAAACCAGATAAACCATAAAAGGTTTTAAGATCGCAGCCCATTGCTTTACCAAGAGTAATTATTTCATTAAATCCTCTTGTCATTATTGCTATGCGAGCATTTTCCCCAAGATTAGCACTTTTAACCATGCCACAAGCTATAGCTACAACGTTTTTTAGGGCTCCGCCTAGCTGTGTGCCGATAATATCTGAACTAGTGTATATTCGTAAAGATTTACTAGATAAGAGGTTTCGAAGCTTATCGCGTATATTTTTGTTTTTGCATGCAAGCGTTAAAGCTGTGGGTAAACCAGCCCCAAGCTCTGATGCAAAGCTAGGGCCTGTCATTACTGCGATCTTAGAGTTTGGCAAAAATTTCTGTATTATTTCTGATTGTAGCATTGCATAATCAGAGTCAATTCCTTTTGAACATATCACCAAAGGCACATCAGGAATAACTGAATGATTCTTAGAAAAAAAAGAATAAATCTTTTGAGATGGAATACAAATTAAAATTGCCTCCGAACTTACGCATGTTTTTTGTAAATCGCTTGAAATAAAAATATTTTTTGAAAATTTGACTCCCGGCAAATATTTACGGTTTTCCATTTCTTTATTAAGTTCCATTGCAAGCTTTTTACTTTTTGACCACACAAATATTGTTTCACAAGTTTTTGCTAGTGTTATGGCTAAGGCTGAACCGAAAGCTCCTGATCCTAATATAGCGACTTTCATGATTTTGTTCCTTTCCTACCATAGCCAACAAGGGGTGGAGCTGTTTTGTCCAATGGCCATCGAGGTCGAGGTATTAAGCTATCTGTCGAGATTTCATCTTTTATGTAAAGTTGTGCACCGGCTAAAGCTATCATTGCGGCATTATCAGTACAGAACTCTATGGGTGGTATAACGGTTTTAAAATTACCCCCTTCTGCACAGCTTTCTAATTCCTTTCGTATTGTTTTGTTGGCAGCGACACCGCCAACTAATGCCATAAATTTTTGTTCTTGCGGATATCGAGTCTTAAATATTGACATTGCTTCAAGGCTTTTCTCAACAAAAATATCTTTCACGGTTCTTTGAAAACTAGCACAAAGGTCATTAATCACATTAGCAGACAACTTTGGCTCATTGGATAAAACTTTTTTAACTTCACGGTTGAGAGCTGTTTTCAAACCTGAAAATGACATATTGCAATTTTTTTGACCACTTAAGGGTTTTGGAAATGTATAGGTATTTGGATTCCCTCTAAGTGCCCTTTTCTCAATTTGGGGTCCCCCTGGATATCCTAACCCCAAAATATTGGCGGTTTTGTCAAAAGCCTCTCCGGGTGCATCATCTATCGTACTACCTATTCTCTTAAAAGTTGTTTCATTTTCGGCCATCAAAAATTGGCAATGCCCACCAGAAGCAAGTAAAATTAGGTAGGGAAAGGTTATTTTTTTTTCAACTAGTAGTGGAGATAAAGCATGACCTGCTAGATGGTTTACACCAACAATAGGCTTGTTCAAACCTAAAGCTAGTGCTTTGGCGAACATGACTCCTGAGAGGACACCGCCAATAAGCCCAGGACCAGATGTAACCGAAATAAGGTCTATGTCTTTGAGTTTATATTGTGATTTCTTAAGTGCGGCCTCTACGGAAAAATCAAGCTTGTCTGTATGCGCTCTTGCGGCTAGTTCTGGCACGACGCCACCATAAGAATTATGAATAGTATTTTGATTAAAAACAATGGAAGAACATATTTTTGATTGAAGATATTTATTTTTTTTGTATTCAACTATTAACACAGCCGCTGCCGTATCATCGCAGCTACTTTCAATTCCTAAAACTTTTATAGAATTTATCATTTTTTTGCTTATTATATTGCATGATAGATGTAACGGAGTTAACACCGTTCTTATGAATGCGCAATATAAAGAAAGAGATTTTCGTGAATACCCATTGGTTGTAGGGACTAGAGGTTCTCCACTAGCGATTGCCCAAGCAGAGGAAACTTGCCAAAAATTAATGAAATTTCACGCTATGCCAAAGCAATGTTTTGATATTCGAGTAATCAAAACTACAGGGGACTTAGTTCAGAATCGTCCGTTATCTGAGATTGGTGGTAAAGGCCTATTCACCAAAGAAATTGAGGAGCAATTGTTAGGTGGACATATTGATATTGCAGTGCATTCAATGAAAGACATGCCGACAGTACTACCCTCTGATCTATCAATATCCACTGTTTTAGCTAGGGAGGATGTACGAGACTCGTTTGTTTCGGTTAAATATAATTCTATCGATGATTTGCCAATTGGTGCAACCGTAGGAACTTCGTCGCTTCGTCGAAAAGCTCAATTGTTGGCGCAACGAGACGATTTGAATGTAATTGAATTTAGAGGAAATGTTCAAACAAGATTGAAAAAGCTCGAGTTAGGTGTTGCGGATGCAACATTCCTCGCTTGCGCTGGGTTATCAAGGCTAGGTATGAAGGAGCTTATAAACCCTATATCAATAGAGTCTATGTTACCAGCAGTAGCTCAGGGAGCGATTGGTATCGAACAACGCACAGATAATGAATTGATCTCTGATCTTTTGAAACCAATTAACGATCAGAATACTGAAACTCAGTTAGCAGCGGAACGATCGTTTCTCAAAGTATTAGATGGTTCATGTAGGACCCCGATTGGTGGGTATGCTGAAATAATTGGATCTAAAATAAAGTTTTTCGGGGAAATTTTAAAACCGGATGGTTCACAGACATACAAAGACATTTGGCATGGTGAGATATCAGATGCCGTGCAAATTGGAAGAGACGCCGGTATTATTTTGAAGGAAAAGGGTGGTGACAAGTTTTTTAAATAGGTCGTTATTAGTGACACGCCCAATTAAAGATAGTGTTGAGATAACAAAAGAATTAGATCGGGAAAATAAAACTGTAAACATTATTTTTGGTCCGCTATTTGAAATAAAAACATTACCTATTAATATATCTACATCACATTTTCAGGCTATTGTAGTAACTTCTGCCAACGCCGTTAGAAGTCTAAAACGTTCCAATATAGTGTTTAAAGGGCCAATGTATTGTATTGGTGAAGCAACTGCGAAAGTTGCAAAGAGAGAGGGCTTTTCTCCGTTAAATGCTAATGGCAATTCGATAGACTTAAGAACGATGATTATAAATAAAGCTAATAAGAAAAAAGATAAAATGATATATTTTAGGGGGGAAGAGGTATTTTCAGATTTAGCGGGGTCGCTTAGAGAATTAGGTTATCAGGTCGATGAGGCTGTATGTTATAAAAAAGAAAAACTTAGTCTAGACAAAAGCATTATTGAAGGGATTAAAGACGAGAAGATTTTAGGGGCAACGTTTTTTTCAAGACAGACGGTCGATCTTTTTTTTGAGCAATTAAGCACAGTTCCGGATAAATTTATATCATTTTGTATTAGTGATGAAGTCTCTAAAGCATATAAAAGTCATAGCGATGGAACGTCAATTGACATTAGAATATCTAAATCACCAAACTTGAGAGAAATGTGTAAACTGATTATTGAAGCACCAGAATTCGCAGGTTAATAATATTATCCCTCAAAAGGCAAAAAAATGGATCGAAAAATTAGGCATAAGAAAGCACAGGATGCAGAACTAGTCCCGTCAAAAACTACTGAAGATAAAAATAGTAGTCACACTAACGAAAAGGAAAAGTCTTTTGTCAATACTAGGGTAATTAGCAAAGTACTATTTTTTAAACCTTTACCGCTAATCTTATTATTTCAAACGGTTGTGATTATTTTGCTTTGTATAGGATTTATTAAATATGTTCAGAATAAAGAGGTAGAAATTTTGAGTGACTTAAACACTCAAATAAAGACTCTAAAACCGCAAATTTCGTTAGTTCAAATTGAAAAAAAGTTTGATGAGTTAGAAGAAAGCACCAAGAAAATTAATACTAGCTCTATTGATCGTGTTAAAATGGAATTAGAGGGCATTGTTTCCCAAAAAATTGATGAATTGGGTAGTCCATTTATCGATAATGAGAAATTTATTGCGCTTGAGGAAAATGTTTCAGACCTTGAAGGTAAATTTAAAGAGGCTTTGGCTATCTTGGAAGTAATTAAAACTCAAGATATAAATAAGGAAGATACAACGAGCATAGTTTTTGAAAAGTACTCAAATTTATTAGCCGAGATTGATAAAAGGATCACAAGTCAAATTGGAGAATTTAATAAAGACCTGAACCAGCTCGGGAGTGAATTGGATGATATGCAAACTAGACTTAAGTTAATAGAACTTTCAAATACAGATAAAATTGAAATAAAAAGTGATAAGGATTTTGAAGCCCTAAAGTCTTTGCGAAATACTTTTTCAGAACTGGCATACGAGGCATTAAAAAATGAAGTAATGAGAAGTACTGATGACGGGCTTATTCCCCGGATGATAGCTAGTATTAAGTCACAATTCGTAATGAGATCTGTCAGCCCCAAAACTGGGTTCTCCACAGACGCAATTTTATCTCGAGCAGAATTTGAATTAATGCTGGGTAATATAGAGTCATGTTTACAAGAAATGGAATATCTTGACGATGAGTCAAAAAAAATATTTTCAAACTGGATTGAAGATATGAATTTGTTGATAAACAGATAATTAATTGGGAAATAGCTAATGGTTGGTTCACTAATTAAAGGAGTTCTGGTTCTCACTGTTTCGGGTATAGCTGCTTATGGCGTTATTCAAATGTCCAATTTGTCTGGAAATGTGAAGATAAATTTCAATAATTACGAGATAAGCATTTCATTTCTGACTGGATTCTTAACCCTTTTGGTCGTTTTTTCATTCATATGGCTGATTATTATAATTTTTGGTTTTGCGGTAGCTTTATTCAGGTTTCTTGTGGGCGATGAGACTGCTATAAAGCGTTATTTTGAACGATCTCGCCAATTAAAGGGCTATAATGAATTATCAAATGCATTAGTCTCACTTTATGAAGGGAATAAGGGTGCAGCGTTATTTCATTCTAACCGTGCCAAAAAGCTATTAAATAACGATAAGCTTTCCATACTTATTAATACGCAAATTGCTCATCAATCAGGTGATGGAAAATTAGCTTTGGAAAATTATAAAATATTACTACACAGACCGGAGACAAAAATAGTTGCCCTCACAGGTATAATTTCTGAGAAAATTAAGAATGGTGATATTTCTGAGGCGTTGGAACTTGCAAAAAGGTCTTTTGAATTGAGCCCAAAAAATATAAATGGAGTTGTCACCTTATTTAATTTGCAAATCCAAGAAAACGACTGGTTAGGTGCAAAGAAAACTCTTCAAGTCAAAAGAAAATTGCAGAAAATACCTCGTGAAGAATTTTTACGTCACGAAGCCATATTGATTTTTGCTGACGCAAGAGAAAAGCGAGCACTTGGTCATACAAAAGAGGCACTAAATGCAACGTTAATTGCCGTTCGCCAATACCCAGACTTTGTTGCAGCACTCGTATTTCTAGCAGAGCTAGAAGTACTGTCTGGAAATAAGAAAAGAATAGAAAAATTTTTGAAAAAGGCTTGGGAGCTTTTCCCACATCCAGAAATTGCTAAAGCATATGCATCGTTGGTTCCTGATGAGAGCCCAGCACAAAGATTGAAGAGATTTGAGGCTTTTAGGAAGATTAGCCCGGACGATGTTCAGACAGCAATTTTAGTAGCGGAATTGTGTATGGCGGCGGGTAATTTTCCAGCGGCCAAAGAAGCTATAGAAAAGACCGCAAAAAATAATCCAGATAATCGTGTTTTGACACTTATGGCGGTTATCGAGCGCAGTTGCGGTGCGACGGATGAAATTATTCGAGGGTGGCTTACTAAGGCAGTTTATGCTCCAAAAGCTCCTGATTGGATCTGTAAAATCTGTGGAGACCAAACTCCGTGGAACCCAATGTGTAAAAACTGCGGTGAATTTGATACGATACGCTGGAAAAGACCTGCTCCGTTTAAAGAGACAATAGATCGAAAAAAGTTGTTGCCTTTATTATCAGGATCCACCGAAGCCACCACGAATGAGAACCAATCAATAGATTTAGAATTTAAGTCTGGTGAGGGTCAAGTAGAAGCTGGAGAAAATGATGATGTAAAAGAAAGTACGAATAAGTTCAAAAAAGTTGATAAATAAATTAAGTTACAAATTACGTGACTCTTCGAATAATTCGGGACCAGTACTAATGTGAAGCCCGCCATCAATCGGAATAATGGCACCAGTAACATAATTGCCACCGGGACCACAAATGAAAATAGTGGCAGCTGCCATATCTTCGAAGCGCCCTATTCTTCCCAATGGTATGCCCTTTGACACAGCATTCAGTTTCTCTTTCGAGTCGATAGCAAAAGACGTCATTTTTGAAGCAAAGGGACCAGGTGCCAGAGCATTTACGGTTATATTTTTATGTGCCAATTCTTTAGCCAGAATTTTAGTAAGGTGATGTACAGACGCTTTTGAAACAGAATACGAGTAAGCGCCATCACCATAGGGACTCAAACCCATTACGGAACCCAGGTTTAATATTTTTGAGGGATAGCTTTGAGTGGCTGCTTTTTCTATGATAGGAAGTAATTTTTGAGTTAAATGAAAAAGTCCAGTTACGTTTACGGAAAGCACTCTGTTCCACGCACTGTAAGGAAAACTTCCAAGAGCATTTCCCCAACTAACGCCGGAATTGTTTACCAATATGTCTATCTTATCAGTCATTTCCTTTACATTTAATACAAGTGTTTCAATACTTTCTTCTTGACCAAGATCACAAGTGAGAGCCTCTATGGTTCCCACAGGGTTGCTTTCTAATATATCATATTTTGTATCGAATAAATTCTTCTCTTTTCTGGATACGAGGATTAAATTTGCACCAAATTGTGCTAAAGTTTCAGAGATTATTCGTCCGACTCCGCTGCCTCCACCGGTGATTAAGGCAGTTCGCCCTCTTAGATCAAATAATGATTTCACAATATTATCTTTTTTCATGAAAAACCCTCTTGGTAATTTAGTGTAAATAATTTGAGTTTAATAAAACAAATAGAAAAATTGGAACGGTGATTGTTGAAAGCAAAGTAGAGAAGAAGATGGCATTGGCACTCTCTTCAATAGAGTTATCATAGTTGCTCGCAAGAACAAAGACGTTAGCAGCGACTGGGAGAGATGCGCAAACAATGGCTGTCTGTATCCACAGTTTATCTTGACCTGACCAGAGAAGAAAGATAGCAAATATCAAAATTGGGTGAACAGTTAATTTCAAAAATGTTACGGTTAAAACCTGGGTCAGTCCAGAGCGTGTTTTCTGCAACTTAAGAGATGCTCCTAAAGCAATTAGTGCTACGGGAGCTGCGGCATTTGATAACATCAGTAATGTCGAGTTTATAGATCTTGGAATAATTATATCAATGGTAGCAAACATTATTCCCGCCATTACAGATATAATAAGAGGATTTAAAAGAAGGTTTTTGATAATATGAAGGGCAGTTAATTTAAAGGAACCGCTTCCATTGTGGATGGCCATATAAATGGATGTTAATAATAAGAGCATAAAAGTATTTGAAAAAAGAATCAGCGCCATCGGAGTGGCTGCATCGGGACCAAAGGCCACTAATGTCAGTGGTATACCAATATAACCATAGTTTGGGTAAGCAGAAATGAGGCCAAACATACCAATACTATTGAAATGAAGTTTAAAAATCAGCCCAATTGGGATAGCAAATAAGAAAAGCAGTATTGTTGCCAATTCATAAAGGACGATAAATTTAAAGTTAAATAAAACAGACACATCCGAAGTGGCCAGATTTAAAAAAATCATTGGAGGCATCAGTACGTAAAAGGCGGTTTTGGCCAAAATTTGAAGTGTATCTTTATTTATAAATTTTATATACGAAAGAAATGATCCTGCAAAAATAAGCAGGAAAAACGGTAGAGTGATATTAATAACGGTGTACATGTAATCTTATTGTTCGATAAATTATTTCTGTTATAGTATCTTTTTACAACTAATTACCAACAATTCAGAGAAAAATTGGAATGAAAGTGTTTGGTTTCTTTATAAAAGTTTTAACTATAGTATTTTTGTCAGTGCCCTCATTTGCCGATATAAAACGAGAAGAACTAAATACAAAAATTACAGATTTGTTAAGACCCAATTGGCCCTTTTATGCGTTTTTAGCGATACCCAGAATTTCAGAAATGACCCCAATGGTTGCATTGGAAACTTCAGTGGTCGAAATGGAAAAAAAAATAACTTCTATTGAATGCATTGAGCTGGTGTATTTTCAAAAACGGAAAGCATTCGAACCGAAGGCTACACTGGAAAGGGAATCTTTGCATGAACTTTTATGTAGGGCAATGAAAAGGGCAATAGAGAAAACAGAAAGCCCTAATTTTTTGGATAGTGTTTTTAGGGATCATAAGGTTGGTCTGAAATTCAACTTTAGTTTAGGTACGGTCAAGTTAGAAGAAATACCATACCCACCGCTCGACCCACTTTCGACCCTTGAGGACGTTTTTGTGGGGGAGGAAGCTATGGTTTTTGGTGGAATAGAGCTTCCGAAAGAGGAAATACTAGAGATTAATGAGACGCCACTTTGAAAAAAGTGGTTTTTTGGAACTGCACCGTGTATTAAGAGAGTCAAAGTGATAGCCGATGTAGCTCAGCTGGTAGAGCACGTCATTCGTAATGATGGGGTCGTAGGTTCAAATCCTATCATCGGCACCAACGTTCTTTAAAAACTCGAAGAAATCCGATTGTTAACCTCGAGTGAAATGTGAGGGTAGGAAAAAGGATAGGACATTTTATAAAGCAAAAAAATAATCGTTTTAAAAACTTTGTATTTTTATTTTTCAGAAGAATACGGAAGGATTTAAAGAGTTATTATAACACAAATAAGGGAGTTACCTAAAAGACATTTGTGCTAAAAATTAAATGTCATTTGATTATTATTGACAGGTTTTTTCCCTCGAGGCTTAGAATTATTTTTTTTTCTTCAACAGTTATTACACCTTCATTCCCAACCTTTTGCATAGCTT
>MDTA01220463.1_pt1 | contig 15763 bp, 13 predicted proteins | sample 811151 | NCBI WGS metagenome assembly MDTA01 (sample SAMN05326648, study PRJNA326480) | marine metagenome | isolation source: seawater | place: Indian Ocean: South | collected 2010 | reverse complement strand
TCTGATAAAGAATATGATGTTTGATTTCTTAAATGTATAAATGGATATTTCATTAAACTCTAACTAACTTATGTTGAGAAATTGTATATTCATATTTTGCTTTTTTAGCGTAATTTTTATTATGTGTTACAAAAATTAAAGATTGATTATTTTCTCTTACTTGATCTAAAAAAAAATTAAAAATATTGTCAGCAGTTTTTTCATCTAAATTTCCAGTCATTTCATCAGCAATCAGTAATTTAGGTTTATTAATTAGAGCTCTAGCAATTGAAACACGTTGTTGTTCCCCTCCAGATAAATTTAATGGTTTGGAATTCATTTTATTTTCTAAACCAAAATTATATAGTATTTCTTTAGCTATTTTAATTGATTCAGTATATTTATTTTCTAAAATTAATTTAGGTAAAACAACATTTTCTAAAACACTTAACTCAGGAATTAAATAAAAAAATTGATGCACAAAACCTAAAGACTTATTTCTTATTTTATTCTTCTCAGCAAGCGATATATTTTTTGTATTGTCATCTAAAAAAAAATAATCACCTTTAAAATCTGAGTCCAAAAAACCTAAAATATTCAAAAAAGTAGATTTACCAGAACCAGATGGTCCTGAAATGGAAACAATATCTCCTTCAAACATTTTAAAATCAATCTTATTTAATACTACTTGTTTAATATTATTTGCAAAATATTCTTTATGTAAGTTTTTTATTGAAATTATATTTTTATTCATTTTTTAATGATTTAACTGGATCAACTTTTATAGATCTAAAAGCAGGAAAGAATGTTGCTAATAAACAAATTATTAGTGAAATTAATAATACAAATAAAACTTCTAAATTTTCTATTTTGGAAGGTAAATTAGATAAATAATATATTTCTTTTGCAAATAATTCTACTCTAAGTATTTTTTCTATAAATATTTGAATTGATTGAATATTAATAGAAAATAAAATTCCTATTAAACCACCGGCTAAAGTTCCTATACAACCTATCAAAAAACCCATAGTAAGAAAGATTTTAATTAAACTTTTATTGGTAAGACCTATAGTTTTTAATATTCCGATATCTTTATTTTTTTCTTTTACAAAAATTACAAGTCCAGATATGATATTCATTGACGCAACAATTATAATCAAAGTTAAAATTAAAAACATAACATTTTTTTCAACATTTAAAGCATTGATTAAAGTTTTATTATTTTGTTTCCAGGATGTACTGGATAATTTTAACTGATTATTTTCAATTTCCTTATTAATCTTATTTTGTATAAAGTCTGTCTCATCCTGTTGATTTAAAAAAAGCTCAATCTGATTAAATGTTTTATCACCTTTTAATAATAATTTATTTGCTAAAAGAACATTAGTAAAAATGAAATTTGCATCATATTCATACATTCCTAGATCAAAAATTCCTGTAATAGTCAAAGTTTTAAATCTCGGAATATTGCCAAAAATTGTCTTATCTGTTTTTGGTATAGCAATTTTAAATTTATCTCCGATGTTAAGATTTAGTTTATTAGCAAAAGCATATCCAACTACAACATCATCTAAATTTTCTCCAAAAACTTGACCTGAAACAATCTTATTTTTTAAAAAATGTTTTTTAGGCAAAAAATTATTGTCATAACCTCTCAAAAAAACACCTTTGGAAATATCATCTTTTACTACTAAAGCCTGAGTATGAGTAAAAGGAGTAATTTGTTGTAAGTTTAAATCTAATGTTTTTATAAATTTCACATGATCAATTGTTATTTCTTGATTTTGTTCAAAAACATTAATATGCCCATTAATACCTAGTAATTTTGAAGTTATTTCCTCTCTAAAACCATTCATAACAGACATCACTATAATTATTGCTGCAACACCAATAGTGATACCAATAATAGAAAACCATGAAAAAATAGATATAAAACCATCAGTTTTTTTTGAAAAAAGAAATCTTTTTATTAGTAATCTTTCAAAGGAAGTAAAAAATAACATCAAGACTCAATGATTTTTTCTGAGATAAAATTTTTAACTTCTGAAACTGATATTTTTTGAGATTTATTTTTAAATCTATTCTTAATTTCAATCAAATTATTTTCAAGATCTCTTTTGCCAATGATAATTTGATAAGGTGTCCCTATAAGATCGTTATCTGATAATTTTTTTCCTATACTGCATTCCCTATCGTCGTATAAAATATCATTGGACAGAATATTTAAATTTTGATAAATTTCTTCACTTACTTTATTGCAATTTTTATTATCTACCATTAAATTTATAATTGAAACTTTAAATGGGGCTAGATTTAGTGGCCATTTTATTCCTACATCATCATGAAAAGCCTCTATAACAGCACCAACTAATCGAGAAATTCCAATACCATAAGAACCCATATGTACAGGAATATTATTACCTTTGCTATCTTGCACATATGCTCCAAGTTTTTCAGAATATTTGGTACCAAAATAAAAAATATGCCCTACTTCAATTCCTTTTGAAATTTTAAGTTGATCTTCAGAAATTGGACAATTATCTTTATCATGTAAATCATCAACAGCAGCATAATACGTTTGGAGTTTTTGAGGTTCAATTTTATCAGGATTTATATTTTCTAGAGCTTTATCATAGTAAAGTGTGCTTTCTCCTGTATTGGCTAGTATTTGAAATTCGTGACTTAAATTTCCTCCAATTGGTCCAGTATCAGCTCTTAAAGAAATAGGAGTCAAACCAAGTCTGAGAAAAGTTTTGATATAAGCTGAAAACATATTATTGTAAGAATCTACTGCATTTTTTTCATTTAAATCAAAAGAATAATTATCTTTCATCAAAAATTCTCTTCCTCTCATAACTCCAAATCTTGGTCTAACTTCATCTCTAAATTTCCATTGAATATGGTACAAATTTTTAGGTAAGTCTTTATATGAAGTAATATAAGATTTAAAAATATCTGTAATCAATTCTTCATTAGTTGGACCATATAGCATTTGACGGCCACCTCTATCTAATATTCTTAACATTTCTTTTCCATATTCATCGTAACGCCCAGATTTAATCCATAAATCTGCAGATTGAATTGTTGGCATTAATAATTCAACTGCACCAGCTTTATTTTGCTCCTCCCTAACTATATTTTCTATTTTTTTTAATACTCTCAAACCCATAGGCAACCAAGAATAAATTCCAGCGCTAGCCTGTTTTATCATTCCAGAACGAATCATTAGTTGATGTGATATAATTTCTGCTTCAGAAGATGTTTCTTTTTGAGTTGGACTAAAATAATTACTTAACTTCATTTTAAAAAGCTCCTAATTAAACTATAGAATAGTTATCATAAAAATAAGTTTATTATATGATAAATTTCTTAAATTTATTAAATAGAATATCAGCATTTCTTTATAAAAAAACATCAAATTCTCAATATATGTGAATTGACTTGTGGTTTTTTATCAGAAGTTAATTTCATGCATTTCCTTATTACAATTTTAATTAAATTTTCTAGCATTTCATCTGAAGATTTTTTTTCATCATTGAGTTTTAAATAATCATTTATAAATAGTTCTTTAAACATAGATGTAATTTCTTTTTGATCTAAATCAGTTAATCCTAAAGTTGAAATATTAATATTTTTATTTACTGAAAGATCTTTTTCAATAATAATTGAAACCATAACGACACCATCGAAAGAAAATTTTCTTCTTTGCTTAATAAAATTTGACTCAGAGTCATATAGCTTCCTACCTTCAACTATCATTTTGCCAGTTTCAACAAAGCCATAAATTTCTGGTTTATTAGGTGCTAATTGAATACATTTACCATTTTCAAGAATACGCGTTATAGGTACCTGACAAGACTGAGCTAATTTTGAATGCGCAACAAGATGTTTTAATTCGCCATGAACTGGAATTGCAACATATGGTCTTGTCCAATTATACATTTCTTTTATTTCTTCAGCATAACCATGACCTGAAACATGTACTAAATCATCATCAGAGGTAATGATTTCAATTTTTTGACCAATTAATAAATTTTTTAAATTGTTAATAGATTTTTCATTACCTGGAATATCTCTTGAACTAAATATAACTAAATCATCTTTTTCAAGATGAATATGTTTGTGAGAATTATAAGCAATTCTATATAAAGCAGATTTTTTTTCTCCTTGACTTCCAGTGCATATTATTACTAAATTTTCTTTTGGTATATGTGAAGCTTCTTCTTCAGTAATAAAATTTATGTTTTCTTTAATTATTTTATTTTCTATAGCAGCATCAATAGTTTTTTTCATACTTCTTCCAACTAAAACCACTTTTCTATTATTTTTCTTTGCTGCAACTCCGATACTTTCTAGTCTAACAATATTTGAAGAGAAACAAGTTATAACAATTCTATGACTGTATCTTGAAAATAGTTTTATTAATTCTTCCTTTACTTTAGCTTCAGATTCTGAATAACCAGGCACATCTGCATTTGTAGAGTCACCAATTAAAGCTAATAAACCTTCATTACCAATTTTTTTGAATGCATTAGTATCAAAATTTTCTCCTAAAATAGGATCTGGATCAATTTTCCAATCAGCAGTATGAAGTAAATTTCCATATTTAGTTTTAATTAATATTGCTGCTGGCTCAGGTATTGAATGTGTAGTAGCAATAAAATCTAAATTAAAATGACTCAAATTTATTGTTTTAGATTTTTCTAAAGTAATTAATTTAGTTTTTTCTAATAATCCAAATTCTTTTAATCTATTTTCAATAAGTGATCTTGCAAAACCAGAAACATATATAGGGCATTTAATTTTTTCAGCAAAATAAGCGACTGCTCCTGCATGATCCTCATGTCCATGGCTTATTATTATTGCTTCTAAATCATCTAGAATTTCATCTATAAAATCTATTTTGGGAACTAATAAATCTATTCCTGGAAATTTTTCATCTGCAAAAGATAAGCCTAAATCAATCATAATCCATTTTCCATCACAACAGTACAAATAGCAATTTGCACCAATTTCACCTATTCCACCAAGTGACATAAAATAGATGCCCTTATTAGGTATTTGGCTAGAAGAATTAATTTTGAGCATATTTGTTTTTACCAATGAGATAAAGTCCATTTAAGGTTAAATTAGGTTCATAAAAAGTTTTAAATTTTATTTCTGTCTGAAATATATTTCCAAGTCCTCCTGTTAATATTATTTTAGGATTAAAATTTTTTTTATAGATAATTTTCCTGATTATTCCATTAATTAAACTAACATACCCCCAATAGAATCCACTTTGCATTGAATGATCAGTTTTTTTTCCAATTAAATATTTTGTTTTTTTTAAAGGAATTTTGTTTAATTTTGCAGCCGAATTAACTAAAGCATCATGAGAATTATTAATGCCTGGAGCAATGATACCTCCTAGATAAATATTATTTTCTATAACATCAAAAGTTGTTGCCGTTCCAAAATCAATTACAATGGAATTTTTTCCAAACTTTTCTATTGCGGCATATGTATTAGCAATTCTATCCGAACCTAGTTGGTTAGATTCATATTTAAATTTAATTTTCTTTGAAATATTTTTGAGTGAAATAACTGTAACTTTCATTTTATTCTTTTTAAAGAAACTTCTAACATCTTTAGTTTTTTTTGGTACTACTGAAGATATAATGCAAAAATTATAATCTAATTTGGAACTAAAAATGGAATGCTTATCAAATATTGTATTTAGATTATTAGATAGATTTTTTACTGATGTATTAATTCTATAGGATTTAAAAATCTTATTTTGATAATATGTTGCAATAACTATATTTGTGTTACCAATATCAATAACTATCATATTTTAATTGTTCCATTATATATATTAATAAAATCATTATTTTTTTTTAATTTTAAAGAACCATCTTTATTAATAGTAATAAATTGACCTTTAAGAATAGATTTATCAATCATTTTTACTTCAATTTGTTTATTAATAAAAATAAGTGATTTTTTATAAATCTGCATTACCATATCTAAATTGCCCTTTTTTAATAATTTCAAATTTTCGAATAAAATTTGAAAAAAAATCTTCATAAAATCAGGAATATTCTGTATTTCTGAAAATTCTTTTGCACAAGTAACTTTATATTTGGTTAAATTAGGATAATTTAAAATATTTATACCAAATCCCACAATAACATATTTATGTTGTAATAACTCAAATGTTTCAGCAATTATTCCACCGAATTTTTTATTTTCAAAATAAAGGTCATTTGGCCATTTAAAATTTATTTTTTTTGAATTAAATTTTTTAAATGTATCTTGAATTGATATAGCAACCAAAACATTAAATAAAAAAATATTTTGAATTGGTAAAAAATTTTTAAAACTAATAGAGCAATAAATATTTCCCTTAGGACTATGCCATTTTTTTCCTCTTCTTCCCCTGCCTTTTGTTTGTGTATCTGAAATTATTACACAATTTTTATATTTTTTTTTTAAATAATTTTTCACGTCATTCATAGTTGATACAGTTGAATTTAAATGAAAAAAATCATAATCTTCTTTCGATAAAATATTTTTACTTTTATTAAATGACATTAATTAAAATAATCAATACTAATATTGCTACCCAAACTTATTAAAATTGAAGGGTAAAAAATAAAAAAAGAAATAATAATTATTGAAATGACTAATAGTATTAATGAACTTGAGGATGCTATAAATTGTAAATTTGAACTTTTATTTTCATCAAAATAAATAATCTTTATTATTCTTAGATAATAATAAGCGGATATTACACTAGAAATTACACCTAAGATGGCTAAAATAAACAATTCAGATTCTAATGCTGCTATAAAAATATAAAACTTGCCAAAGAAGCCAGCAAATGGAGGTATGCCTGCCATTGATAACATAATAATAGCTATGCTTAAACTCACCAGTGGCTTAACTTTACTAAGACCAGCAAAATCCTCTAATTGCTCTATAAATTTGTTATTACATTTTAAGGCAAGTAAAATAGAAAAAATTGCAGTATTCATTAACAGATAAATAACTAAATATATCGAAAGTCCTTTAATGCCAGCTTCATTAGCTGCTGCTAAACCTATCAATATATATCCAATATGTCCTATAGAGCTATAAGCCAATAATCTTTTAATATTAGTCTGATTTATTGCAGCTATTGCTCCAAGAAACATAGAAGCAATAGCTAAAAAAATAATTATTTGACTCCAATCTGAATAAAAGTTCTTAAATGGTTCTAAACAAAATCTATATATCAATGCAACAGCAGAAATTTTTGGAACTATTGAGAAAAAGGCTGTTATAGATGTAGGAGAGCCTTCATAAACATCAGGTGTCCACATATGGAAAGGGACTGCAGAAACTTTAAATGCTAATCCAACTAATACAAAAATTAATCCAAATAATAATCCTAAATTTAAATCATTAATTAATGATAAGTTTTGCTGAATATCATCAAAATTAGTTGATCCAGAAAAACCATATATAAGAGAACAACCATATAAAAGAATGCCTGAAGATAAAGCTCCTAAAACAAAATATTTAACTCCTGCTTCAGCTGATTTTAAAGAATCTCTTTTAATAGAAGCTAAAACATACAAAGCCAAACTTTGTAGCTCTATCCCTAAATACATTGAAATTAAATCATTAGATGAAACTAAAACCATCATACCCAATGTTGAAAATAGAATTAAAATAGGAATTTCAAAACGCTCTATTTTAGTGTCTATAAAATAATCTTTAGATATTATTAAGGTAATAAAGCTTCCCAAAATAATTAAAATTTTTATGAATTGTATGAAATTTGAATTAGTAAAAAAATCTTTATAATTTGCAAAAGAGATATCAAAGTTATATGTAGTTAAAAATCCTAATAAGATTAAAACTAAAATAGAAAAATTAGTAGTTTTTTTAAAAGAATTTTCTTTTAAAAATAATCCAATCAAAAGCAAAGCACAAATCATGATACTCATTGCTATTTCTGGAAACAAAAAAATTTCTAAAATATTATTTAGCATTTGCTATTTCATAATTTATTATTATTAAATCTATAGATTGTCTCATAGGATCTAAAAAAATATTTGGAAATATACCAATTATAATTATTACAAATATTAAAGGATAAAGTATTATTTTTTCTATAAGATCCAAATCTAAAATTTCTTTTAGTTTTTCATTTTTTAATAATCCAAATATTAAATTTTTATATAAATAAAGCATATACACTGCAGATAATATAATTCCTGTTGTTGCAAAAAAAGCCAATGTTGTACTATATTTAAAAGATCCAATAATTACTAAAATCTCACCTATAAACCCGCTAGTACCTGGTAGGCCAACTGAAGCAAGTACAAAAATCATTAATGCTACAGAATATTTAGGCATTATATTAACTAAGCCTCCATAAAAATTAATATCACGTGTATGCATTCTGTCATATATAACTCCAACACACAAAAATAAGGCAGCAGAAACAATGCCATGGCTAATCATTTGAATCATTGCTCCCTCAAGTCCTTGATGATTAACTAAAAATATACCTATAGTAACCATACCCATATGTGCGACTGAGGAGTAAGCTATTAATTTCTTCATATCTTTTTGAGCTAAAGCTACTAAAGAAGTATAAATGATCGCAACAATACTTAAAATCATAATTAAAGGTATAAAAAACTTGGATGCCTCAGGAAGCATACCTATAGAAAATCTTATAAAACCATAACCTCCCATTTTTAATAATACTCCAGCTAGAATAACTGAACCTGCTGTTGGTGCTTCTACATGAGCATCTGGAAGCCATGTATGAAAAGGCCACATAGGAATCTTAACTGCAAATGAAGCAAAAAAAGCTAACCATAAATAAATTTGAATTTTTTTTGAAAAGAAATTACCTTGTAATTCAAAAATATTCATGGAGTTTGTTAATTGATATATAAAGATGATGGCTATTAACATTAAAACAGAACCTAAAAATGTGTAAAGAAAAAATTTAAAAGAAGCATAAATCCTTCTTTCTCCCCCCCAAATGCCAATAATAAGAAACATTGGAATAAGTACTGCTTCAAAAAAAATATAAAATAATAATATATCAACAGATGAAAACATACCTAGCATCACTGTTTCTAAAAAAAGAAAAGCTATCATGTATTCTTTAATTCTTTTCTTAATATTGTTCCAACTTGCTAAAATGCAAAATGGAGTTAAGAATGTACTTAATAATATTAAAAATAAAGATATTCCATCAACACCTATATGATAATAAATATTAAAATCTTCAAACCATTTATGTTTTTCTACTAATTGATAGCCAATGGTTGAGTTATCAAACTGTAGCCAAATTAAGATACTAAGAATAAAAGTACCAATAGAAGTCCACAAGGCAGCCCATTTTATATTATTTGATGATGATAAATCTTCTTTTATAAAAAAAATTATAAATGCACCAATCAAAGGTAAGAAAATAGTTACAGAAAGCAAGGGCCATTGAATCATATTAAAAATAAATAAACCAAGTTAAAATAATAACTAGTCCACCCAACATTGCAAAAGCATAGTGATATAAGTAACCAGATTGAAAAATACTCAAGCTTCTTGAAAAGAATTTAATTAATTTTGAAACTCCATCAGGTCCAAAGGCATCTATAGTAGAGATATCGCCTTTTTTCCAAAAAAAAGTAGAAACATAAAAAAATGGTTTTACAAAAATATAGTTGTACAATTCGTCAATATACCATTTGTTCAATGAAAGATAATATAAGGGTCTAAATAATTTATATAATTTTTCAGATAAATTTTCTTTATAATAGTAAATAACTGCAGACGATATGATACCTAATGCTACTGAAAATTTAATAATAAATGATTGAATAAAAGGCATTTTGTTTTGATATTCAAGATTTAAAACAATTGAGTAATTCCAAAAAATCTCTTGGTAATCACCAATAAAATAATTAGTTAAAGCCATTCCTGAAAAAATTGATCCAACAGCTAATAATATTAGTGGTAGAGTCATTACAAGTGGAGAGTCTTTCATATTTTTATAGAGATCTTTTTCAACTTTTGATTTTCCATGAAAAGTCATTAGTAATAATCGCCACGAATAAAATGCAGTTAATAAAGCTGTTAAAATTCCGACTGTGTAAGCATAAGATGAAATACTAGAAGATGAAAAAAAAGTATTTTTTAAAATACTTTCCTTTGAATAATAACCAGAAAAATAAGGAAATCCAATAATGGCAAGTGATCCAATCCACATCATAAGACCTGTTAGGGGAATTTTTGAAAATAATCCTCCCATTTTTCGCATGTCTTGTTCATGATGCATTGCATGAATTACTGAACCTGCAGATAAAAATAACAATGCTTTAAAAAAGCCGTGGGTCATTAAATGAAAGATTGATGCTCCGTAAGCCCCAACGCCAGCAGCAAAAAACATATATCCCAATTGACTACATGTAGAATAGGCAATAACTCTTTTTATGTCATTTTGAGTAATAGCGATTGTTGCTGCAAAAATTGCTGTTGTAGATCCTATAAAAATAATAAAAAAATTAGTAAAATTTGCAAATTCAAATAAAGGACTCATTCGTGCAACCATGAATACGCCTGCGGTTACCATTGTAGCTGCATGGATTAAAGCTGAAACTGGTGTAGGACCTTCCATTGCATCTGGCAACCATGTATGTAAACCTAATTGTGCAGATTTTCCCATAGCTCCTATAAACAATAAGAAACACAAAGTATCAATTGTGGGAAGATTAAATCCGAGAAAATTAAAACTATGATTTTCAAAATTATTAAGATTTGAAAAAATTAAATCAAAGTTAGTTGAACCAAAAATATAAAAAACTCCAGCTATTCCTAAAGCAAATCCAAAATCACCTATTCTGTTAACTATAAAAGCTTTTAAAGCGGCATTATTTGCACTATCTTTGAAATTCCAAAAACCTATTAAAAGATATGATGCTAGTCCAACTCCCTCCCAACCAAAAAACATTTGCAAAAGATTGTTACTAGTAACTAACATTAGCATAAAAAAAGTAAAAAGACTTAAATAACCCATAAATCGATTAATAGATTTGTCACCTTTCATGTATCCTATGGAATATAAATGAACTGCTGCAGAAACAGTTGTAACTACTATCATCATAGTTGCGGTTAAAGCATCTACCCTTAATGACCAATTAACTGAAAGAGTGTCAGAATTTATCCAGCTAAATAGAAAAATTATTTTAGTATCTATTTGATTAAAATATTCAAAAAAAACTATCCATGAAAATATTGATGAAATGAATAAAAAAGATGTTGTAATTATTTGTGAAAAACGATTTGGAAAATATAAACCTGCAAAAGCACAATAAAGAAAACCTAATAAAGGCAAAAATACAATTACTGTAATCACGTTATCCTTTTAATTTATTAATTTTTTGAACTTCAATTGAGCCTAAGTTTCTAAAAAATACAACCAATATAGCTAAGCCAATTGCAGCTTCTGCAGCCGCAACAGTTAGTGTAAACATTGCAAAAATTTGACCTGATAAATCTCCCAGATATGCTGAAAAAGAGATAAAATTTATATTCACAGATAATAAAATTAACTCAATCGACATAAGTATTATTATTACATTTTTTTTGTTAAGAAATATTCCAAGAACTCCAATTGTAAAAAGAATTGCACCTAAAAAAAGAAAGTGATCTAAACCTATGTTCATCATATGCCTTTTCCTAATTGAGTTTTTTTCTTAATGATTGCTTGTTTGGCATCAAGAAAGTTTTGATTTGAAATTACTTGTTTTTTTGCTTTACTTCTTTGACGGAGTGTCAAAGTTATTGAACCTATCATTGCCACTAATAAAATTAAGCCAGATAACTGAAAAAGAAAAAAATATTTAGTATATAAAATTGAACCTAACAATTTTGTATTTTCAGTTGAAGTAATTTTAGGAAAATCTAAATAGTTTACTAAGCTCATTTCAGAAAAGCTTTTAGTCAAATAAAGAATTCCTAACTCTGCTATTAAAACAATTCCTAGCAAAACTCCAAAAGGCAAATATTGCAATAAACCCTCACGTAATTTAACAAAATTAATATCAAGCATCATTACTACAAATAAAAATAAAACAGCTACAGCTCCTACGTATACTATTATTAGAATCATTGCTAAAAACTCAGCACCAAGAAGTACAAAAATACCTGAGGCATTTACAAAACTTAAAATTAGAAATAAAACTGAATGAACAGGATTTTTGGAACTAATTACCATTAAAGCAGACAATATTGCGACTAAAGAAAATAAATAAAAAGAAATTGAATAAATTATCATTTTTACCTGTAAGGAGAGTCCAATTTTAAATTTTGAGCAATTTCATGCTCCCACCTATCGCCATTTGATAAAAGTTTTTCTTTATTGTACATAAGTTCTTCTCTAGTCTCAGTGGCAAATTCAAAATTTGGACCTTCCACTATCGCATCTACTGGGCATGATTCTTCACACAATCCACAATAAATACATTTAGTCATATCAATATCATATTTTGTTGTTCTTCTACTTCCATCAATTCGTGGCTCAGCCTCAATAGTTATTGCTTGAGCAGGACATACAGCTTCACATAATTTACATGCAATACACCTTTCTTCACCATTTGGGTAACGTCTCAAAGCATGCTCACCTCTAAATCGAGGACTAAGAGGCCCTTTTTCATGAGGATAATTAATAGTAACTTTTCTTTTGAACATATATTTTAAAGTTAAATACATTCCTAAAAAAAGCTCAAAAAGAACAAATGATTTAAAGAATTTTATTATTGAAAACATTTAATTAACTAGGAACCTTATCGAATATTACTAAGAAACCAGCAGTTACTACAACCCAGAATAGAGACAATGGTAAAAAAACTTTCCAACCTAATCTCATAAGTTGATCATATCTATATCGTGGAAAGGTTCCTCTAACCCAAATAAATAAAAAAAGTATAAAAATTATTTTAAGGGTAAACCAAACTACTCCTGGCAAAACATTTAGTGGAAATATATCAAAAGGTGGTAGCCATCCACCCAAAAACAAAATTACCGTCATTGCACTCATTAAAATCATACTTGCATATTCTGCTAGAAAAAAAAGTACGAAAGAAGCTGATGAATACTCAGTAAAAAATCCAGCAACTAAAGTTGACTCATCTTCAGGTAAATCAAAAGGCAATCTATTTGTTTCAGCTAAAGCAGAAATAAAAAAAATTATAAACATTGGTAATAAAGGTATTGCAAACCATAATGTTTTTTGAGCTTCTACAATTTTAGATAAATTCAAAGAGCCAACACACAGAAGTACTGTAATTATAACAAAACCTATAGATACTTCATATGAAACCATTTGAGCTGCAGAGCGCAAAGCTCCTAGGAAAGGGTATTGAGAATTGCTAGCCCACCCAGCCATAATTATTCCATAAACACCAAGTGAGGAAATAGCAAAAAGATACATTATTCCTACATTAATATCTGATATTACCCAATTAGGAGCAAAAGGTATTACTGCCCAGGCAGCTAAACTTAATACCATTGTAATTATAGGTGCTAGTAAAAAAACTATTTTATTTGAACTACTAGGTAAAATATTTTCTTTTGTTAAAAGTTTTAATGCATCAGCAAAACTTTGTAATAAACCAAAAGGGCCTACAATATTGGGCCCTTTTCTTAATTGAATTAAGGCTAAAACTTTTCTTTCTGCATAAACTAAAAAAGCAACAGAAATTAAAACAGGTAAAATAACTGCCATTATTTGTGCAAGAATTATTAAAGCAGGGTAAATAATATCACTAAATAAAGATAAATTATTAAACATCATGATGCTTTAGCTTTATTTAAAATTTCTATACTGCATTTAGCCATAGTCTCTGAAGACCTACTAATTGGGTCAGTCATATAAAAATTTGATATATTATAATTAATTTTTTTACTTTTTAAATCTTCTGATAAGCCAAAATTTAATGTTTTATTTTCAGGAAGTTTATATAATTCTCTTAAAAAAGGATAATTTTTAATTATTTCTTTTCTTAATTCTCCAAGATTATTAAAATTTAAATTGTTTTTATATTGATCACTTAAAACTCTAAAAATTTTCCATTCATCTTTTGAGTCACCTAATGGATGAAAGCATTTTGTTGTTTGCATTACCCTTCCCTCTGTATTAACAAAAGTAGAAGATTTTTCTGGAAAAGCTGGAGATGGTAAAATAATATCGGCAAAATTAGCAATTTTATCTCCATGATGGCCGATATATACAACGAATGCATCTTTTAAAATTTCACCATTAATATCATCAAGACCAAGTAAAAATAAAACAGGTTTATTTTCTTTAATGTGTTTTTCAAATGAAAGTTCAAAATTTTTGTCAAAAGTTTGATTATAAAAGCCAATATCCAAAGCACCAACTCTAGAAATATTTTGTTGTAGTACATTAAGTCCATTAAAATTTTCATTAGTAATATTATATTTAATTGATATTTCTGAACAAATTTTTAAAACTTCTTTTCCATATTCAAAATTAATAGCTGAAGTTCCAATTATTATTTTTGGATTTTTAGCTTGCTCTAAAATCTTACAAAAGTTTGATTTACCATTTAATATTTCGCTCAAATGTAAAATATCTTCAGATAAATGATCATATTTATATGTTAAATTTATTTTTGGACCTATTAAAGCTACTTTACAATTATTATTAATATATGCTTTTCTTATTCTTGCATTTAAAACACTAGCTTCCCATCTTGGATTTGAACCCACTAAAAGAATAGCATCTGAATTATCAATTTCTTGAATTGAAGAATTAAAAATATAACTACTTCTATTATTTTCTATAAACTGAGCGTTATCAAATCTACAATCATAAAAATTTGAGTTAAGTGAATTTAAAAAAGATTTTGTTGCATATAAACTCTCAATATCAGTAAATTGGCCACTTAAAGCTGAAGTTTGATTTGGAGATCTTTTCTTAATTTCATTATTGATTAATTCAAGAGCTTTATTCCATTCTGACACTTCTAATTTATTATCATTTTTAATATAAACTTTATCTAACCTTTGTTTAACAAGACCATCTATTGCAAAACGTGATTTGTCACTTATCCATTCTTCATTAATTTCATCATTTATCCTAGGTAGGACTCTAAAAACTTTTTTTCCTCTTGAGTCAATTCTTATACTTGAACCCATAGCATCAAAAACATCAATGGATTCTGTTCTTTTTAATTCCCAAGGTCTTGCCTTGAAAGCATATGGCTTATTTGTTAATGCTCCTACTGGACATAAATCAATGACATTACCTGATAATTCAGACTCTATTGTCTTTTCTAAATAAGTTGTAATTTCTGCTTCTTCCCCTCTACCCAATAGACCTAAATCATCAACTCCAGCCACTTCAGTTGAAAAGCGCACACATCTAGTACAATGTATACACCTAGTCATTATTGTACTAACAAGAGGTCCCATATGTTTATTTTTAACTGCTCTTTTATTTTCTATATATCTTGATTTATCAAAACCATAGTAGAGTGCTTGATCTTGTAAATCACACTCACCTCCCTGATCACAAATTGGACAATCCAAAGGATGATTTATTAGTAAAAATTCCATTACTCCTTTTCTAGCTTTTTTTACTAGATCAGTATTAGTTTTTATAACCATGCCTTCACCTGCTGGCATGGCGCATGAAGCAATAGGTTTTGGTGATTTTTCCATCTCAACAAGACACATTCTGCAATTTCCAGCTATTGATAATTTATCATGA
>MDTA01064511.1_pt1 | contig 15764 bp, 19 predicted proteins | sample 811151 | NCBI WGS metagenome assembly MDTA01 (sample SAMN05326648, study PRJNA326480) | marine metagenome | isolation source: seawater | place: Indian Ocean: South | collected 2010 | reverse complement strand
TCGAACCTCGGTGGGTGGCGACTTGTCCGCCAAGAATCTTTGTACAACTTCACGAAAAGCCTGTTGTTCGTCGGTAAAGCTGAAGGCCATGGGTTTTGCAACTACCTGATAGTGTTGAAGCGATAACGCAATAGACTACCAGGAGTGCAATGCATACGCTCGGTAGCTGGCATAATTGTCACCATATCGGGCCTGGACAAGCACGCGCCAGCAACGCCCGATTCACCCTTGAATACATCGCATACCGAGACACAAACAATGGACGAAACGCGCATCCCGATCCTGGTTGGCAGCGGCCAGATTACCCAACGCGAACCGGACCTTGGCAAGGCGTTATCACCTATGGACCTGACGGCTGAGGCCGCGCGGCGGGCAGCCGCGGACAGCAACGCGGGCGATGCTTTGTTGCGCTCGCTGGATACCGTGGTGGTCTTGCGATCGTTTTCAGACACAAGCTGGCGTTTCACCTGTCCGTTTGGTCGTTACGCCAATCCACCGCGATCGCTTGCAGGTCGACTCGGGATGTCGGCGGCGTCTCGCCTCGTCTACACCCATCCGGGCGGCAACATGCCGCAGTGGTGCATCAACCGCCTGTTTGAGATGGTGACGCGCGGAGAGACCACCGGCGCGCTCATCGCGGGTGGCGAAGCGCTGGCTACCCAGAAAGCGGCACAACGGGCAGATTTCACGCTGGACTGGAATGAGGACAGCGATTCGGAGCCGGAACAGTGGGGGGTTGCCACGCGCGGTTGGAACGACGTCGAGGACCGCCATCGGATGGCTGGTGCCATCTTCGCTTATCCGTTGTTTGAACAAGGCATCCGCCAGCACCACGGCCGCACCATCAAAGAGCACCTCGGTGCCATGGGCGATTTGTTCGCGCGCTTTGCGCAGGTGGCGGCTGAAAACCCGCTGGCTGACAGACGTGCCGGTTTTAGTGCCGAACAGATCGCGGAGGTCAGCGATGCGAACCCTTACATCGGATTTCCCTACACCAAGTTGATGAACTCCAATGCCTTCATTGACCAGGCCGCCGCCGTCATCCTGACCAGCGTCGCCAATGCCCGCAAACTCGGGATTCCCGAGTCCAAGTGGGTGTACCTGCATGGTTGTGCTGATGCGTATGACCACTGGTACATCAGCGATCGTCTGAACTATCACTCCTCACCCGCCATGCGCATTGTTGGACGGGAGACCTGTGCGATGGCCAACGCAACAATCGATGATATGGACTTCTTTGATCTGTACAGCTGCTTCCCTTCCGCGGTCGAAATTGCGACCCGCGAGATGGGTATCAACCCGGATGACCCGCGCGGCCTCACCGTCACCGGTGGCCTCGCCTACTTTGGCGGTCCAGGCAACAATTACGTCACGCACTCTATCGCAGAGATGATGAACAAGGTGCGCGGACGACCGGGCAGCAAAGGCATGGTGACAGCAAACGGCAACTATGTGACCAAGCAATCCGCTGGCATTTATTCCACAGACGCACCAGAGCGTGCGTTTGCGCCTCGTGACCCCGCCGAGTATCAGGGCGAGATAGACGCCGCCAAAGGCCCTTCCGTACAAATTGCAGCAAACGGGAAAGCAACCATCGAGACATACACCGTGATGCACAACCGCAGTGGTCCGTCTTACGCGATCCTGTTTGGCCGCCTGGATGATGGATCGCGCTTTATCGCCAACACACCGGACGACGCCGGACTACTGGCCGACATGACCGTGCGTGACTACATGGGAGCAGCCGGTCGGGTGACCCATGCGGACGAACGCAACTGCTTTGTCCCGGACTAGCCCGTATGCGACCTGGCGTGCTTCAGGCCAGGCCTGCTCGAGACCAGACCTGGGCGCGTGACAGCGCCGACCCGAATCACCTAACCGCCGACTAAAGACGCCCCCGGCTCAGGGGGCGCCTGCGAGAGCAAAACATGCGTATTCAACGTATCGAAATGTATGGCTACGACCTCAACTACCGCTACGGCAACTATGTGATGTCGGGTGGCCAGGTTGTCACGCATCTACCGAGCACCGTCGTACGCATCATCAGCGATGACGGTGTTGAGGGGTTTGGCGAGGTATGCCCGTTGGGACCGCTTTACCTCGCCTCGCACGGCGATGGCGCACGCGCCGCAATCACGGAAATGATGCCGGGTCTGATCGGCTTGGACCCGCGTAACTTGAACGCGGTGCATGCCGCAATGAACCGCCGACTCCGCGGTCACGCCTATGCCAAGAGTGCCATTGATATCGCCTGCTGGGACGTGTTAGGTCACGCCACAGGCACGGATGTTGCGACATTGCTCGGTGGCCGTCTGACCGAATCATTCCCTTTGTACAAAGCGGTTCCGCTCGCGAGTTCCGAAGAGATGCGTGAGTACGTGCTGGCCCGCCGCGCGGAAGGCATCCACCGCTTTCAGCTGAAGATTGGTGCCGACCCCTACGAAGACGCCGCGCGGGTCGCTGCCGTCGTCGAATGTCTGGATGACAACGACTTTGTCGTCGCGGATGCAAATGGCGGATGGCGGCTTCAGGATGCCATGATCGCCGCGCGCCTGATCGAACCCTATCAGCGCGTGTTCTTCGAAGAGCCGTGTCGTACGCTCGAAGAATGTCTGTATGTGCGCCAACACACGACACTACCCATGGTGTTGGATGAAGTGATCACCGACACGCAAGCGTTCCTGCGCGCGCATCATGCAGGCGGAATGGAAGCCATCAACCTGAAGCTGTCCAAGTTTGCCGGGCTGACGGGGTCCAAGCTGATCCGTGATCTCGCCAATCAGTTGGGCCTGCGCGTCACGATCGAAGACACCTGGGGTGGCGACCTGGTCACGGCCGCCGTTGCACACCTGACCGGCAGCACAGATGTCCAGCAACTACTGACCGTGTCATTCATGAATGACTGGAACAACGAGCACATCGCTGGTTATCAACCGCGTTCAGAGAACGGTAAAGGCAGCACCCCTGCCGGGCCAGGCTTGGGTGTACAGGTCGACGTAGCGGCACTTGGAACACCGTTGTTTGTGGCGCAATGACCGCCAGAGGATGGCCCGGCTAATGGCGGCTGGCGCTTAGCGGGCGGAGCGCGCCATCTTGATGAGTACGCGCCTTGCATCCCTGAGAGTCTCGATCGGTTCCGGCAGCCTCACTTCCAACTCGAAACGCTGCTCAACGCCTGAACATTCCAGTATCAGTGCGTCGCGCTCAATACCAGTGAGACGGGCGGCGACGACGTCCGGACGGCCCGCGTGCACGGTGGCGTACGAGCGCACGGCGTCCGCGTGGTCGGCATTCATATGTTCAATGACTGACGCCACTTCCTCCGGATTCAGCATCATGTTCAGCCATTTGATGGTAGCGGAAACTGTTGCAGGTACGGTTCGTATTCGGGCTCGACGTCAATTTGCAAGGCACCCAGTACGCGTACGACGCAGCAATAGAAACTGATCGTCGTAATCAGATCGACAACGTGTTCATTGGACAGTTCAGAAGACAACCTTGCGAAGGTCTCGTCTTCCAGTTCGGTGCCACGATGTAACTCGCGCGCAGCGTCCAGCGTTGTCTGCGTAAGCGTATCCTGTTCGCCAACGCGGCCATGTTCGAGGTAGTCGATAAGGCCGTGTATGTCAGCTTCGGATACGCCGAAGTCCTGTCCTATCTTGACGTGATGACTCCACTCGTAAGGTGAGCGTGCCAGCCAGCCGATAGCGAGAATGCCAAGCTCCCGGATACGCGTATCCAGCGTGCTGTCGTAGCGAATCCAACCGCCTACGGCGCCAACAGCCTTGGCAGCACCGGGGCTATGCACCAATTGCCTGTGCAGGGCAATCGGGCGCTTTAGCAGATGGCGCTGGTCTTCGGGGAGATCTTCAACATCCAGATAGGGGAACCGGGCCATAGCGATGTCCTCATCAGTCGACGACAGGTCAAGGCGCGCTATGATACGCGAACTACGTGTAGCCGGAGTCTGACCATGTCTGCTGTTGAACCGACCGCCACCGAGGAAGGCCGCCCGGACGCTATCTCACCCGCGGAGTGGGCGGTACGCTGTGATCTGGCTGCTGCATATCGCTTATGTGCATTGTATGGCTGGACGGATCTCAACAACACCCATATTTCCGCACGCGTACCCGGAGAAGATGGCACGTTCCTGTTGAACCCTTTTGGACTGTTCTTCGATGAAATCACCGCCACCTCTCTCATCAAGGTTGACCGTGACGGCAACGTCTTGAGTGACTCAGAATTTGGTGCGAACAGGGCCGGTTTTGTCATTCATAGCGCGATCCACATGAGCGATCCGGACCTGCACTACGTGATGCACACGCACTCGCGCTTCGGCGTCGCCGTCTCCATGCAAAAACATGGTTTGCTACCCGTCAGTCAGAAGGCCCTGACCGTCATGGGCTGGGTTGGATATCACGACTACGAAGGTACGGCGACGGACCTCGATGAGCGCCCGCGTATCGTGCGCGACCTGGGGCAGAAGCGTGGCCTCATACTGCGTAACCACGGTCTGCTGACGGTGGGTCGCACCATAGGCGAAGCGTTTGTGTGGGTCTACAGGATAGAGACAGCCTGCAAACATCAGATCGATGCCATGAGCGGAGGCACGGAATTGCAGAAACTCTCTCAGGAGACGCAGGACAAGACCATCCGCCAAGGACTTAAAATGTATGGCCCTGGTGGCATGGTTGAGGTAGGCAAAGAGTGGCCTGCCCTGCTGCGCCAACTCGACCGCGCTGGCGGGAGCGACTACCGGGTGTAACCACGTCCACCGGTCCGTTTACGTTCAGCTGAAGTTCAGGCCGACATTCAGCGTGGATTCAGCATTGCCTTTCTACAGTAGCCACACGGTCAACGTACAAGTGAGCTGTAGACATGAAGGCAATGAAGTTTCTCGCAGTTTGTTTCACCTTGGTGGGACTCTATGTTTTCAGCGTGGAGAGCCAGGCACATCATCTTCACGATCGGTTTGACAGAGGCAATCACGCCACACAAATCGTCAATGTCGATTTCCTGAATGTCCGGCGTGGACCTGGACGTGGCTACCGCGCATTTGCGGTATTGCGACTCGGCGAACGCGTTGAGGTGCTGCGCACTTCGCATCGTTGGGCGAAGGTGCAGTTCCGCGGTTATCGCGGTTGGGTCAGTCAGCGGCATCTACGCCCAATCAAAAGGCACCACCGGCATGCACCACGCAAGCGTTTTGGTCTGGTAAACGGAAACCGCTTCGGATTCGCGTTCATGTTCTCCAACACATCACGGCAATCGTTCATCGTTGCGCGTCTGTTCCCGGGTGAACGGGTACGCATCCTGAAACGTGGATCACGTTGGACGCTGGTTGCGAAGCGCGGTATCGGCAGGGGTTACGTACGCACCCGGCTGCTCTCGATACAAGCTTGAATCTTGTAGCGACAACACGCGCGCGCCGTGTCTGCACCATGGTTACTTCTTGCCGGCTACCGGATTGTCGATACTGGACTCATCGACGACCTCCCAAGGCCGACCTGGCGTGCGAAACAGTCGCTTCCGAAGACGCGGATAGTCAGCAACATCCATACTCAGACGCTGGCCGGCGACGATACAGACAAAATCTTCGGTCCCGGTGTTGGTAATGTCGTGCGCCTCGCCTCCTGCTGGGTAGCCGACGAAGTCCCCCGGCCCAATCTCGAAAGAGTCGTCGCCGATCGTCGCCGTAGCCGAACCGCTTAGCACATAAACACATTCGTCTTCAAAATAGTGACGATGGAACTCTGTTGAATGTTTACCAGGTGGCACCGAGATGATGTGAAAACCAAGGCCAGTCATCCCCGTCCTGTCACCCAGCGACTTGTTGACGCGTTGTGCATCAGCGTTCAGGAAGTGTTTCTTCTGCAGGCCTTCCATCTCATCAATCTGCGCTTTTGTCAGCAGGTTCTTGTGCACGTCAGATTTCCTTTTTGTAGTTTGCAGACTGTCTTGTTTGCAGACAGTTTGTTGGTCAACGTTGTTGTGGCCAATGGACCTAGGCGCATTGCCATATGCCATTTGCCATACGCCATTTGCCATGTGCCAACAGCTATGATGTTGTCGTCAAATGGTCGCGCTGCTCCGTCGTCACTCGCATCTTCCAAGCAGCGCCACACAATTCCCGGCGCCTGTTACTCAAATGCTCGGTCTCCCACTGCCAGTCGTCGTTCAGATCACACTCGATAAAGTGAGGCTGCGTGTCCCGGTACCTCAGGAGCCCCACGTCTGCCCGTGTGACGTCATTGAGTCGGATCGTCATCGCACCCATCTCACGGTGTGCCGCCATCTCATGTCGTGAAATTTGAACGCTCTCGCAAGTCGCCACCCTGCCACAGATAGAAAACAACTACCGGCTCGTCGCGCGTATGTAACGCATGTACACGTGATGGCCTGACATAGACCACGTCGCCAGCCGCGCGTTGCGCCGGTGCGTCTCCCTCGAGCTCAAACCACGCGCTACCTGCCAGCACTAGATAGATCTCCTCCGCTGCATGATGGTGTGCTGGGTACTTGATGTGCGGCCCCCACGCGCCGACACCCAGCCGTACCTTGTTACTGACAAACGGTCCTAACTTGCCCACCAGTTCGATAAACCCATAGCCCGCGAGCATATCGTCGCCAACCAGACCATCCGCCTGCCTATAGCTTTGCTCCCAACGCGCAGACTTCGCCATGGCTTTGAATGGCGCCATCAGCGCGTTCAAATCAGGCGTATCTGACTCCGCGGCCATGAAGGTCTCGGATACAGGCAAGTGTGCGCTTGGCACCGCGATCTGCTCTTCGCCCCACGACATCACGTTATCCATGAAGCGTTGTATGCTCGTGTCCGCGTGGCCCGCGACAAACGCTTGTGCTGCGGCCAAGGCCGCCCTTTCCAAGTTGGCTTGCTCCAAGCCGGCCTGTTCCAGCTCAGCCTGCTCCATTGCAGCTTTCTCCAGTTTTCCCGGTGAATCCATCAGCCTGCCCGGCGCCTGCCGCGCAACATGCCTGGAAAGAAGCCGGGCTCCGGATCCGGCAGTCGCCTGTAAGGAGCGGCAGGTCGATTTGCCTCACGTGCAAACTCACCCGGAATAGGATCCACCAGCCCTGCTGCGGCAAGACACTTTCGAAATGAGCCTGTATAAAGCTCCGTTCGCAACAGTGACTCAAAAACGCTTTGGCATTCTCGTAACGTAAATTGCTCCGGTAACAGGTGCAGCGGCTGTGAACTGTAGGCCGACTTAATGCGTACCCGCGATAGGCAGCGGCGGTCAAGCGACTGTGACCGAAGGCGGCAACTGTCGTTGGATATCGGCTCTGGGCATTCCCCAAAATGGCCTGCGCCAATATCGGTCTCAAGAACGCGGTGGCATTGATACACGACTGGCGTGTCGATCACATCGATGTCAACTACATCACGCGCGCACATACGACTCGATGTGGACGCCTTGCCCGATGCGGTCGCGACTGCGGTGCCTGTTGCAAAAATTGTCTTGAGTGATGGACCTGATGCAGCACACGTGCGCGCGGCGCTGGACTCATCCGTCGCCGCTTGGCTGCGCACGCAACGCATGCAGCCGCTCGCCTACCGCTTGAATACGTCCTGCGTTCTCGAGCTGCTGTATGCGTTGGACTGGCAATGCAGCCTGACCGTGCCAGGCACCCCAGATGGCGCCAGCCATCGCGGCGATCGTGTCCGTGTCGCCTCCGTGTTTGATGACCAACGCCAACAAATCTTCAAATTCAGCGTCATGACAACACAGCGCAAACCAGATGGCGGCCAATGGTGACTCTGTTGCCGTCATTCCTACACCCACGAATCTACGCAACTCGCGATGTGTTGGCGTACTGCCAGCGGAGAACCACGCGCAGAGCTGTTGCAGTTTGTCGGAAATCTCGTGCGGCAACTCCAAGGCACATAAAGTGTCCAGAACTTCAGCTGGTGAAAGCGAAAGCAGTGCCTGCGCACACGCGTGCGCAATCAGACGTGCGGCGGCGACTGCCAGCGGATGCGCGTGCGTAATCTCCGCACTGGCGATCGCCAGATCATCAACGCGCTGACTGTCCCCATGCGCGATCACCGCAACAACCGGCGCGCGCATCGCGGCGCCATTGCCAAACGAACCGTCTGGATAGACGGAACGGCTCGCCTGCTCCCAGGGCATACCCCGGCGGATTTTCTTCAGTATTTTTGCGGCACCGGGACCGTAGCCGCGGCTCCAGCGGTAACCACGTGCGAATGCACAGGCGAGCGCTTGCTGATCGTAATTGCTCTGGCCGGCGATCAGTGTCTCGGCAAGGTCCAGTGACATTTGCGTGTCATCGGTATAACGCTGCTTCCCGTCCCGCGTACGACCGATGAGCCTCCACAACGCTCGTTCGACTACCCCGCCTTCAAATGGCGCACAGGCGGCATCCCGAGTGCCAATCCCACCAGACACCCAACCGAACGCGACACATCGGCCGCATGCTGAGAACTCATACCTCAGGCGCGCGACGGTCTGCCACAATGGTGACCCGGTTCATGCATCGATAATTCGGCAGATAGTCCGCAACGGCATAGTGCATGGTCACACGGTTGTCCCACATCGCGAGGTCGCCAGCCTGCCAACGCCAACGCACCTGGTCCTCGGGTTTGTTCATGTGGTTGGCCAGAAACGTGCGCAACGACATCGCGTCATTGGTTGTCATCCCGACAATATGACTCACAAAAGCCTCATTGAAGTTCAGGAATTTTCTGCCCGTGACCGGGTGCTCTCCCACCAAGGGCTTCACCTGATGGCCAAACCGCGCAACGCTTTCGTTGAGCCGATCTACAGCAGTACGAGCATCATCACTCACGGCAAAATCGTTGCGGAAATCGCCGTAGTCATGGATCGCGTGTGTTTGTTCGAGATCGGATCGCAACCCCACCGGTAAGCGTTCGTAAGCGGCAACACAGCTTGACCAGATCGTGTCGCCGCCAAATGTAGGCACCGTGCGTGCAACCAGGATCGATGCGAACGGTTGTTGCGCCTTGAATGTCAAATCCGTGTGCCAGCTGTTGGTGTCCGGCGGTGCCTCACCGTGGTTCTCCAGCTTGACGATATTCGGAAAACCATCCACGTGCGGATAGTGCGGGTGCGGCTCATCAATAGCGCCAAATTGTTTGGCGAGAGCCAGATGAGCAGCCGGTGAGATCTCGGTGCCGCGCACAAAAATGACGGCGTGTTCCAGCAGAGCCTGATATAACGCGTCCACCGTGTCATCCGTCAACGGCTCCGACAGGTCCAGCCCTTGTACCTCAGCCCCGATATGCGTTGTCAGCGGCAGAACATTCAACATGGATTTATGCACTCTTCTATGCCCAACGGACATTGTCCTGCTGATCGTCAGCATTCAGCAATGTGGTGGTGTAGACCCAGGTGGCATCACACAGGTCGTAGCGGCGACTGAGCTTCCTCCGCACTTCCTGCTCCTGCTCGTTCGCCGGAATCTTCGACCGCTCCCACATCGCAAGGTCAGGGCGTCTCGTCAGCAACAACGCGCGCGTTCTGCCTACATCCGCTTGCAGTAAACGCCACAGCCCAATGACTTGTGAATCGTACGCCGACTCAAACCCAGGCCACGCAGCCCCGCAAAGCGATTCGAATTCATCCCAGTGTGGTGTTGGTAATTCGAACCAGCGAAAAGCGTAGTTCCCCTGCCGGCGCGGTGGCGCCGCGCCAGTGGGTCTAAGCGTTGGACGCATCGACTCGGAGGCAACAGAGCCCGTGTCGGGACACGCTGCGATGATGGCCTCAGCGCTTTGAGCGGCGGACGATACATCCATGTCGTCAGACCATACGGTCATGACGTTCAGCTCGTCTCGCGGGCGTCCAATCTGCGCGCGCCATGCACCATACAACTGTCCGCCCGCGTCCGACCAGGCGGCATCGGATAAGCGGTCAGCCACCGCCGCGAACGTACGCGGCGCACACGCGACGGTATGATGAATATAATGGGTGGGCTCCGTCATTACGTGGTTCTCCTTTCTCGTAGCCACAGAAACAGGGGCAGCCCGAGTGATACCCCAACGCTACACGTCGCCGCGATTGCAATCCACCAGTGCCGCACGCCTGCGCGCAGCCCTTCGTGGGCGATTAACCCAAGTAACACGACCGCGGATACCAGGACGTCAGCCCGGTCGAAAGCGGAAATAGGGTTAACCCACGCCAACTGCACAAACAATGCGATCGCGCAGTGGGTTAGCGAGACCATGCTCGGCTACCCATGGGAGAAACTGCGACATCGGCCACAGCAGGCCGATGTCGCAAAGCCCGAGGTAAAAAGTTGGCGCGTGAGCGTCTCCGTTTTGGAACGCGGTCTAGTCGAGCTCCAGGCCGTCCATACCGGAGTTCTTGCGCACGCTCGCCACCATCTTGCGAATCTTCGGCCCAAGCGCGACCGGATCGTCCATTGCGTCCACTTCGGCGCCACGCCGCCACCCTTCGCATACCGCAACCATGCCAGCACCTGCCTGTAATACACGACCGGTAATATCGTGCGCCTCATTACTCGCCAGGTAGACCACCGCTGGCGAAACCCACTTTGGATCGCGGGCGGCAATTTCATCTTCCGTGTATTCGCGCAGGTAATCCGTCATACGCGTGTACGCGCTCGGTGAGATAGCGTTCACGGTCACACCCAGCCGGCTCAGCTCGCGAGCGGCAATGATCGTAAACGCGGCGATGCCTGCCTTGGCTGCCCCGTAGTTCGTTTGCCCGACATTGCCATAGATGCCTGACGTAGAGCTGGTGTTGATCACCCGGCCAAAAACCTTTTCACCGCGTTCTTTGGACATCGCACGCCAGTAGGAGGCGGCATGACGCGTGGGCGCAAACGTCCCTTTCAGATGCACGGCAATGACGGCATCCCATTCTTCTTCCGTCATGTTAACCAACATGCGGTCACGCAGAATGCCAGCATTGTTCACCAGGATGTCCAACTGACCAAAGGTCTTGATTGCCTGATCGATCATGTTCTTGGCGCCATCGAAGCTGCTGACATCGTCGCCATTGACGACCGCTTCCCCGCCATCCGCGACAATCTGGTCCACAACGGACTGGGCCGGCGATACATCCGCGCCAGTACCGTCGACAGCGGCGCCCAGGTCGTTAACCACAACTTTTGCGCCATGTTTGGCCAACAGCAGCGCATGTTCGCGTCCAACGCCGCGCGCGGCGCCCGTGACGATGGCCACACGGCCAGCACATAGTTGAGTCATGAATTGATTCCTCCTCGTTCTATTTCACTCAGTCATTTTCAGGGCATGCAGTCACAACGCCCGGCCATACATTTGACAGCATGTGTTGGTTCAATTGCGATGAAGGCAACACACGCCTTCGTGGTCAAGACCGGTTGCAACTCCTTGGTAGTTGGTGTGCACTGGGCGCTCCTACAGCAAATACTGCGAACTACGCATGAACGCACCCTTGCGACTGACCGAACTGTCCCACGGTGGCGGTTGAGGCTGCAAGCTAGCACCGTCGGTGTTAGAAGAGCTGCTCTCAAAGCTGCCTAAACAATACAAGGACCCCAATCTGCTGGTTGGCAATGAGAATGCCGATGACGCGGCGGTGTATCAGCTGAACGCTGAGCAGGCCATTATTGCGACAACCGACTTTTTCATGCCCATCGTGGACGACCCCTACGACTTCGGGCGCATGGCCGCGGCCAACGCTCTGTCGGATGTCTATGCGATGGGTGGTAAACCCATCATGGCCCTGGCGATTGCCGGCATTCCGGCCGGGAAGATTCCAGCCGAGACGGTGCAACAGATATTCGCGGGCGGGCACGACGTCTGCGCCGAGGCGGGCATCCCAGTGGCAGGCGGTCACACCATCGACATCGGCGAGCCCATCTACGGGCTGGTCGGGATCGGCGTGATACACCCCGAGCGTGTACGCGCGAACAGCTCCGCGCGCGCCGGTGACGTGCTGGTCCTCGGCAAGAGCCTCGGCATCGGCATCCTCGGCGCGGCCGCCAACAAGGCCGAACTGGACGACGATGGCTACCAGCAGATGGTGTCAACCGCCACGCGCCTTAACAAAGTGGGCGCGGACCTCGCAGAGCTCGACGGAGTCCATGCGATGACCGACGTAACCGGATTTGGCCTGCTTGGACATCTGTTGGAGATGTGCCGCGGCGCCGGTGTGAAGGGTACTGTCGAACTCGCAAACGTGCCGGTCCTGCCGGCCGGTCGCACCTACGCGGAACGTGGGTACAACACCGGTGCATCGGGCCGCAACTGGGCCAGCTACGGCGAGGACGTCCGCTTACCACAGGGCGTCTCTGATGCAGACTTGAACCTGTTGCGCGACCCGCAAACCAGCGGTGGATTGCTCGTTGCCTGCACGCCAGAATCAGCCGACGAGGTTGTGCGCATGTTCCACGCCCAGGGCCACGCGGAGGCGTGCGTGATGGGGCGACTGAGCGACGGTGATCCCATCGTTGAGGTGGTCTAGTACGGACTGAAGCCCAAGGGGCCTGCCGAAGTTGGTCGGCCCCTATCAGTCCACCGCGCAGGTCCTGAAGCCCGCCAGCACATCCCTTCGTTCCGGTCCAAAAAAGTTCCGGTAAAGGCCTGTGACCATACGCGAGCGGGTAGTCCACGCACCGCCGCGCAACACTTTCGTATGGCCAAACAATGTCTGCGAGTATTCCTTGTACGCATCCGGTGTAAAACCGGCGTACGGCGTAAACCAGTCTGCGCACCATTCCCAGACGTTACCGATCATCTGTCGGCAGCCGAACGCGCTGTCACTATCCGGGCACGCCGCCACATCAACGGTGCCTAGCGAACGCCCATCCAAATTACAGCGGTCCACACCGGGCAATTGGTCGCCCCACGGATACCGTCGCTTGTCGTCTGCGAGCCTGGTGCCAGCCCGGTTGGGCAAGCCTACGGCAGCCACCTCCCACTCAGCCTCCGTGGGCAGCCTGCGTCCTGCCCAACGGCACCATGCGGACGCCTCGTACCAGTTCACATGGATGACGGCGCGGTGAGGCTGCAGTTCGCTGGTTTCATCAAACGCGCGGATGGTCCAGCCGCCCGCGCCATCACGTTCCCAGTACACTGGGTGTTCTGCGCCCTCCTGTTGCCGCCAGGCCCATCCGCGTTCGTCCCAGAGCTCTTCGCACGCATACCCGCCATCATCCACAAACGCCGCAAACTCGGCGTTGGTGACCTGCGCCCGCGCAATCCGAAAGGGTTGGACCGTAATCGGGTGACACCACTTCTCGTTGTCGAACACAAACGATGCGTCGCCGGGTGCGCCCAACAGAAATGGACCACCGGGCACATCTACATCACCCGGTAGTGCGCCTGCATTGGCGTCAGCGGGGGTCCCTACGTCACGTGCGAGCGCCAGGTCGGGCGTCGGATAAGCGAGCGTCTGGCGTGTCCAGATGAACGCCTCATCATGCATATCCTCGTGAAAGGTCGTGAACTGGTAAAGGTAGCTGTCCACCAGATCAGCCGTCTGCCCATGCAAGCGCTCCAGCAGCTTGTCTTCCACCATCGCCATGTAATTTACGGTTTCCGCCCGGGACAGCAACGGCAGATCCCAGCGGTCAGCGTGGTGCACGGCTATGGAGTCGTACAACGCCTGAGCCCGATTATCCAGGGGTGCACGACCGTACATCCGCTGTAGTATGAAATACTCATGGAACCAGGCGACATGGCCAACTTCCCAGTGCATCGGATTCACTATGGCAAGGCGCGGTCCAACGATTTGCTCATCATCCAGATCGCTGAATAGCTCCAGCGTGCGTTGGCGCGCCTCGCGCATATTGGCCTCCAGCGAGGCCGTAGCCACCATCTGCACCGGTGGGATAGCATTAAGCATTGTAAAGACCCCCTGGGTAACTTCGCCCCGCTTGCTGGCCTGATGAAGATCCAACTGGTCACACCTGCCGCCCGAGGCTCGCGCAGCGGTAACCGCATCACGGCAACACGCTGGAGCACAATCCTTTCGCGGCTGGGCCACCAGGTTCGTATTGTGACCGAAGATGACGGTCAGGCGGCAGATATCATGGTGGCTATCCACGCCTGGCGGAGTGCCGGCGCCGCGGCGGCGTTCAAATACCGCCAGCCGCAGGCCCCGTTGGTTGTGTTGTTGGCTGGCACCGACATCTATCGCTTTCAGCACTCGCACCCCACGCAGACCCTCAAATCGATGCACCTGGCCGACCGTCTTGTTGGTTTGCATGACCGCGTCCGGTTCGATATCCCCGCGAAATGGGCTGTAAAGCTCCGCATCATCTACCAGTCGTATCCTCCGTTCACGTACACGCGTACGCCCTACCAGCGCGTGTTTCAGGTTTGCGTAGTCGGGCACCTTCGCGACGAAAAAGACCCTCTGAGGGCAGCGTATGCAGCAAGGCTGGTGCCTGATAAGTCGCGGCTACGTGTAGTACACATTGGCGCGGCACACACACCGCAATGGGCGGCGCTGGCCAGGCACGAGGAAAGCGAAAACCCTCGTTACACCTGGCGCGGACAGGTGCCCGCTGGCCAGGTGCGTCGCTACTACGCGCGCTCGAATGCCATGGTCGTCAGCTCGATCATGGAAGGTGGTGCCAACGTCGTGTCCGAGGCCATCGTCAGCGGACTACCGATCCTCGCGAGCGACATCTCAGGCAACCGGGGCCTGCTGGGTGACGTACATGCCGGCTATTTCCCGGCTGAAGACGAACGCGCGCTTGCGGAACTGCTGGTGCGCAGCGAACGCGATCCGGCGTTTCTGCAAGGACTGGCAACCACTGCGTCGCAAAGCGTTGCACGATTTACGCCCGAGGCAGAACTTGCGTCCTGGGAGACGCTTCTTGAAGAATTAAGCTGAGCAGCAGCCATCATACAAGACATGAGGAGTCATTCGTGAGCGACCTGTACGAGGAAAAAGGATATGGCGGCCAGGGAGTCGGCTTTGGCAACAACCTGGGCATTCTGGTGGTCGACTTCCAGCTCGGATTTACAGATCCAAAGTTTCAGATGGGTGGCGGCGAGGCCATCGACGCGGCAGTCGAACAAACAGCACGCGTCGTGAAGATTGCCCGCGAAAAAGGTATACCCGTGGCCAACTGTTACGTCGCTTATCCGGACGCCAAGTTCGCGCCGTACTGGAAAATCCCTGCCGTGCCGCGCGACTTGAGACGTGACTCGGATGCGAGCGATCTGGACGAGCGCATCGTCGATCATGACTACGACTACGTGTTCGAGAAAATCGGCGCGTCCGCATTTTTCCAGTCGCCCTTGACGACGTTCCTGGTCAAGAATCGAGTTGATACGCTGGCGGTCACCGGTTGCGTGACCAGCGGATGCGTGCGCGCATCCGTCGTCGACAGTTTTCAGTTCGGTTTTCGTACGATGATTGTGGACGACTGTTGCGGTGATAACGCACCGCAGCCGCACCTGGACACGCTACGCGACGTCGGCAGACGTTACGCGGATGTCATCACCGCGGACGAGCTCATTAATCATATGATGGCCAATAACGCAGGCGAGTCCGACGCGTAACAGCGTAATCGCTCAACCGAGCCAGTCGTCCGTATTTTCGGCCCCCATCGTTGAGCCGTAATCTCACGCCGCGATGCCCGCCTCCAGTGTCAGCGCGACAAGTCAGTTCGAGATGTCAGCGCGCAACATCAGCGCGTCATGTCAGCCCGGCCAGTACTCAGCAACCTCGGTCGCCAGCCACGCCGACAACGCCGCATTCACTTCGCGCGGGCGCTCCTGCGCCATCCAGTGGCCGGAG
>MDTA01169454.1_pt1 | contig 15772 bp, 16 predicted proteins | sample 811151 | NCBI WGS metagenome assembly MDTA01 (sample SAMN05326648, study PRJNA326480) | marine metagenome | isolation source: seawater | place: Indian Ocean: South | collected 2010 | reverse complement strand
GCAGTAATTCCTAAAGCATAAGCAGTTATGGATCCAGCTCCTGAGCCCCTTCCAGGTCAAACTGGAATACTGTTCTCTTGAGCCCAATTAACAAAATCAGCAACAATTAAAAAGTAACCTGCAAAATCTAATTTACAAATCATGTCCAATTCATAATCCAGCCTCTTAAAATACAGGTCATTATTTACCTTATAAGAATTGACAGAATTTTTAATGGTTATAATTCTTTTCTTTAGTCCTTCCTTAGAAATACTTCTTAAATGATCTTCTCTAGTCTGACCTTTAGGGACTTCAAAATCTGGGAGATAAAATTTACCTAACTCAAGGTCTAAATTACATTTCTCAGATATTTTTACTGAATTAATTAGAGCTTCAGGTAAATCAGAAAATAGCTCTAACATCTCTTCCTTTGTTCTAAAATACTGAGTTTCTATATAATCTTTAGATCTTCTAGGATCATCTAAAATTTCACCTCTTTGAATACATACTCTTGCTTCATGAGCCTCAAAGTCAGAAGGGCTAACTTCAGGATCGATTGGCATAAGAAACCGAACATTGTTAGTCGCAACAATTGGAACATTCATTCTTGTTGCTATTTCTATAGCTGAGTTATTGTATTCTTCTTCGTTTGTTTTCCCTAGTCTATGAACTTCTATAAAGAAATCTTCACCAAATATATCTTGAAAGAACTTAATTCTCGACTCAGTTAAAGGAATATTACCTGCTAATATTGATTGACCTACGTGACCTTCCATACCTCCAGACAATGCTATCAATCCCTCTCCAAAATGTTTCAGTAAAGAAAGTTCTACAGTAGGTTCGCCGTTTACTTGTCCGTCCACATAAGCTTTAGAAACAATTTTGGTTAAATTAATATATCCTTGTTTATCTTTTACTAACAAAACAATTGGAGCAGGTAAAGAATCTTTATCCTTAATGACATTTACCTCGGCACCTACTATAGGTTTAACACCTTTTTCTCTTGCACTTCTATAAAATTCTAGAAGTCCAAAAAGATTAGTTAAGTCCGTTAACCCAACGGCGCTATAGCGTAAAGAAGATGCTCTAGAAATTAATTCTGAAATCCTTATTATTCCATCTGACAACGAATATTCTGAGTGTAAATGAAGATGAACAAAATCAGGTCTTTCCATGGTAGCTAATTTAAGTTAAACAATTCCTAACGGGTTTAAATGATCTTCTATGTTGATCGCATGGCCCAAAATCCTTCAAAGCCTTTAAATGCATTTTTGTTGGATAACCTTTGTGTTTAGCAAACCCGTAATTAGGATATTTTTTATCTAGTTCAAACATAAGTTTATCTCTTTCAACCTTGGCCAAAATTGATGCAGCCATGATGCTTTCCTTAAAAGTATCTCCTCTTATAATAGCTTCACAAGGTACGTCTAATTCAGGCTTATATTGTCCATCAACTATAACTTTTTCTGGAACTTCTGATAAGTTTTTTATTGCCCTTTCCATTGATAATAATGTAGCTCTTAATATATTTAATTGATCAATTTCTTCTGCTGTTGCTATTCCAATTGACCAAGATACTGAATAGATCTTAATTTCCTCAGATAAAGACTTCCTTTTAGCTTTTGAAAGTTTTTTTGAATCATCTAAACCAAGGAAAGTAGATTCAGGTCTAAGTATAACTGCAGCAGATACTACAGGACCTGCCAGAGGTCCTCTTCCTGCTTCATCAACCCCTGCTTGAATCAATTTACTAAATTAGATATTTCTTTAGCTGCTGTTTCAGAGGTACCAGCTTTTAAATTTTCATGAATCGAGTGAAAATTTTTATGATAATGATCGAATCCTTTAAAGCTTATTTCATCTATTGCACTAACTATATTATCTAGAGAAACATCATCCTGAAGAAGTTCTGGAAGAATTTTCCTACCTGCAAGTAAGTTAGGTAAAGAAAAATTATCTATCGAAAGTAATGGTTTAACTATTCTATAAGTCAACCAACCTGTCTTATATAGGGTCACACATGGAGTTCTTAATAAAATGGCCTCCAATGTGGCTGTGCCTGAAGTAATAATACCCATCTGACATTTAGATAGAACCTCTTGTGCATTATTAAACGAAATGTTAATTAAGCCTTCCATAGATTCTTTTATTAGATCTAAATGACTCTCATCAGATAATGGCATATAGAATTGATAAGAACTATCTTTTCTCTTTAATTCTCTAGCTGCTCGAACCATGTCATTAGCAAGATGAGAAATTTCAGACTTTCTACTTCCCGGCAATAAAGCAATACTTCTTGCTTCTTTTCCTTTAATGAGTTTATCAAGATCTTGTTCTAATCTGTATGCGAGTGGATGTCCTGCATAACAGATCCTTACATTTGAATCTTTATAAGCATCCTCTTCAAAAGGAAATAAGGTAATAACACTGTCAACTGCTTTTTCAATTGACTTAATCCTTCCTTTTCTCCAAGCCCAAACTGAAGGACTAACATATTGGACGGTCTTTAAAGTCATTTTCTTCTTTAAAAATCTTGAAATGGGAAGGTTGAAATCGGGCGAATCTATTCCAATATAAATATCTGGCTTTTCAATTAATAGAAATTCTTTTAATTGCCGTCTTAAGGATAACAATTCTCTTAATTTGTACAATGGTTCAACAATCCCCATCACAGATATTTTCTCCATAGGAAAAAAGGAAGTAAGTCCCTGACGACGCATCTTTTCACCTCCCACCCCTATAAAGGAAATGTCTTGAAAATGTTTTTTCAAGCTTTCCATTAAAGGACCTCCTAACTCATCACCAGACTTCTCTCCAGCAACGAGTGCTATTTTTATTTGGTTTAGCTTTACAGAATTATAAATCAACGAGAAATGCCCCTCGTAGATTCTTCGATTGATTGCAAGAAGGTATTTACTTCATCATGTTTATCTCTCAAATCAGATAAATCAAACATAGCTTCTTCAACGGTTAGTTTTTTTCTATAGACTGATCTATAAGCAGATCGTAATGATTCAATAACCTCTTTAGAATAACCTAAACGTTTGATTCCCGTTGTATTTATTCCAAAAGGCCTCGCTGGATTTCCTCTTACTTTTACATACGCAGGAACATCTTTATTAACAGAACTTCCCATTGCACAAAAACTATAACTACCAATAGAGCAAAATTGATGCACTATAGCGTATCCTCCAAGAATAGCTCCATCACCTACCTTTACAGATCCTGCTAAGGCAGCCTGGTTAGTAAGCACTATATCGTCACCTATTACACAATCATGTGCGATGTGGGAATAGGCCATGATTAAATTTCTATTACCTATAAGGGTCTCACCCCTATCTTGGATAGTTCCCCTGTGAACAGTAACCCCTTCTCTGATTATATTATCATTACCTATTTTTAAAAGAGTAGGCTCATTCTTATATTTCTTGTCAGGACTTCCGTCTCCGACTGTAGAAAATTGGAAAATATGATTCCTTTCTCCAATTATTGTAGGCCCTTTTAATATAACGTGAGATTCAATTTTAGTATCTTTGCCAATAGTGACGTCCGGTCCAATTAAAGAAAATGGACCGATTTCTACTGATTCATGTATTTTAGCTGAAGGATCAATAATAGCCGAAGGATGATGCATTTTTATTTAGGCCTATCTGCACAAAGAATAGTAGCTTCGGCTACTAACTCCTCTTGAACAGTTGCTTTACAATCAAATTTCCAGATTCCTTTTTTGTTAGTAATTACTTTAGAAGAAAGAATTAATTGATCTCCAGGTACGGCCGGTCTTTTAAATCTTAAATCATCTGCTCCAACAAAATAATAAATAGAACCATCCTCAGGTTTTTTATCCATTGTTTTGAATCCTAATATCCCAGAAGCTTGCGCCATGGACTCAACAATTAGAACCCCAGGCATTATTTGCTTACCAGGGAAATGGCCAATTAAGTAAGGTTCATTAGTTGTAATATTTTTATACGCAACTATATAGTCACCTAATTCAATCTCAATCACTCTGTCAACCAGCAGCATTGGGTATCTATGGGGTAAAAACTCCTGAATTTCTTCTATTTTTATATCTACTTTCATATTTACTTACTTCTTATAATTTTGTGAAGTTTTTTAAAACTAACTGCATTCTTTTTCCAGTCTTTATTCTTCATAAATGGAGTCCCTGAAGAATAAACGCCCTTTTCCTTTATTGATTTAGTAATTAAAGACATAGCTGTTATGTGGACTTCGTCTGTTACTGTAATGTTATCAACAAGTGCGCAACAACCAGCTAAAGTACAATTCTTGCCAATTGAAGAGCTACCTGCAATAGCACTATTAGCTGCTATAGCTGTTCCAGATCCAATTTTAACGTTGTGGGCTAAATGGACAAGATTATCTATTTTTACATTATCTCCAATTAATGTATTTCCTACTGATCCTCTATCAATAGAAGTATTTGATCCTATCTCCACATTATCACCTATTAGAACTTTACCCAGATGCTCAATTTTCACCCACTTCCCTTTTTCGTTTGCAAACCCCAGCCCATCGGATCCTATAACTGCTCCACTATGAATGATGCAATTAGACCCTATCTCTACAGAGTCATAGATAGAAACATTTGGATAGATTCTAGAACCTTTTTTTACAACGGAATTTTCTCCTATGGAAACTCCAGATCCAATCACAACATCTTCTTCTATTGTCACACCGTGAGAGATTGTGACAAAATTTGCTATGCTGGATTTATTTGAAATAGAAGTATTTTTTCCTATATGTGCTAATTCCGAAATACCTATATTAATAGATGAATTGGACAATTCTTTGAAGATCTTTGTACACTTAGCGTATAAAAGATAGGGGTCGTTTCCTATTAATTTATTTCCAGAATATTCCTTGGATAAATCACTAGAGCAAATTAAAGCTCCAGCTTTAGTAGAGGACAAAGAAGGTAAAAAGGACTCTCGAGCAATAAACGCAATCTCATGCGAGGAAGCCATATCCAAGGTGTTAAGGCCTAATATTTCTTTATCAGGATCACCTTCTAGATCAGCTCCTATTTTATTGGCTAATTCTTTTAAAGAGATTCCTGAGACAAGAGACACAAAAGTTAGTCTTCCTTTTCATTCATCGCATCTATAACTTCTTGAGTTATATCGAAGCTCTGATCAGCATGCAATAAAGTTCCTTGTTGACCCCCACTATTTATTAACAAAGTAATACCCTTACTTCTAATAAGTTCAGTAACAATAACTTGGAATTTTTCTGCTTGCTCTTGCGAGATAAGCTGAAGTGTCTGATTACGGAATTGATTTGTCTTCTCTCTTAAAAAGTTGATATCTTGTTGCAAGGATTGAAGTTTTTGAGCAGCTTCTTGCTTTTCTTCATCAGACATAGTGGGTCCATCCTTTTGAGCTCTTTCTTGGATATCTCTAGCTTCAGTTGCCTTGGCTTGCAACTCTTCAACAACTTCTTTCCATTCATCAGAATTCTCAAGTTCTTCTAACTCTTGTTTGGCAACATTTGTACTAAATAGAGCTACTTGAGGATCAAGGGTTGCAATATTTAACTCAGCACTAGAAAGAGACAGTGACGTTAAGAAAAATGCCAATATAGTAAATAAAGTGTTTTTGATAAGTTTCATATTCTTTCCTAATTAATATCCAATTTGTGAAGTTTACATTTTTGTGAACAGATTTAGTAGCCTTAAAAGTAATTAAAACTGGGTACCTATCTCAAATTGAAAGTTTTCAGTCTCATCTAAAGGTCCTTGATTTGTTGGAGAGGACAAAGCTAAGGACATAGGACCTAATTGAGTGATCCAAGTTACTCCTACTCCATACGAGTATCTCAGTTCACCTAAATCAAGCTCGCTACAGTTTATATTAATCTCAGTATCTCCACAGTCTTTAGAAAATACGTTACCAATGTCTATAAAAAATGAACTTCTCATTGATCTTTGATCCTCTACAAAAGGTAGCTTAAAAATGAAATCAAAACCTCCCTCAATGAGATATGCACCACCAATAGACCTATCATCGTTGTAATATGCATAAGGGTTAGCTATAGGTTTTCCTTCTTCATCAAGAATCTGATTTCCTTCATTATCTAAGAAGTATGGAGATGGGATTGCTCTTGGTCCTAGAGTATTTTGCTTAAAGCCTCTTACAGAGCTTATACCTCCAGAATAAAAATGTTCAAAGAATGGAGCCACTTCCGTATCTCCATAAGCTTCTAAAGCTCCTATTTCACCCCTAAAACCTAAAACAAATCTACCTCCGAGTATAGGTTTAAAATATTTATGTCTATATGTAGCTTTTGTATATGTTAAAGAACTTCCCGGCACAGCTACCTGAATAGCAAAAGATTGAGACTGGCCAGCGGTTGGAAACAAACCTCTATTTAAGGTAACTTTTGACCATATAAATTGGGTTTTGAGAACTTCAAATTTTGTTCCTTCAGACTGGGTAAAAGCAAGAATTTGTGAAGCCGGAGTAGATCCCGCATCAATGCTTGTATTATCATAATTTAAATTCAATCCTATTCTCTCGATATCACTAATTGGTAGACCAAACTGAATTCCTGCACCAAAAGAGTCTGAAGTGTAACTTGCTATATTGAATTGGCCGTAGTCAGATTCTCTAAAATAAGCACTATAACCTCTGCTTACTCCATCAATAGTATAATAAGGTTCACCATAATTAAACGAGTAGCTTCTTTGCCAAGTGCTATCATTAATACCAACACCTATTGCCTTGCCTGTACCAAAGGCATTATTTTCATTATAGTTTAGTCCTAATACTAAGCCATAAGCGCCATATCCTAGACTACCTCCAATTGATCCAGAGTATTCTTCCTCAACAGTAAACTCTACATCAATCAAATCATTTACACCTGGTACTGGTATCGTTTCAGATTCAACTTCTTTGAAATAACCTAATCTTTCAAGTCTAAGTTTAGAATTCTCTATTAAATTATTTGAAGCCCAAGCTCCTTCCATTTGCCTCATTTCTCTTCTCAAGACAACATCATGGGTTCTTTTATTCCCTTTAAAGACAATTCTTCTTACATAAGTTCTTTGTTGAGGGTCTACATAAAAGGTTATATCTACGTCACCAGTTTCTTTATTTACATCAGGTACCCCTCTTATTTCAGCAAAACTATATCCTTCATTTCCTAAAATATTTTTAAACAATTCTTCTGTTTCAGTAATCAGAAACTGATTAAAAATTTCTCCGCTCTTAATGAGAACTAATGAGTTTAGTAGTTCTTCATCCACAGGAAGGTCACCAACTATCTTTACTTTATTGACTAGAAAAGTAGATCCTTCATCTACATTTAGGGTTATAAACACAGAGGTCTTGTCTGGAGTAACGCTAACTTGAGAGCTATCAAGTTTAAACTCAACATAGCCCCTGTTCTTATAATAAGATTCAAGAGACTCTAAGTCTCCTTTTAATTTTTCTCTTGAATATCTATTATCACTTGTAAAAAAGGAAAACCAACCTCCTGTTTTTAACTCAAATTCATTAAGTAAGTCTTCATCTTCAAAAGACGAATTTCCTACTATATTAATATGTTTTATTTCAGCAACCTCTCCCTCATCTATCTCTATTTCTAAAGAAACCCTATTTCTAGGTTCTTGTTCTGCAGAAACATCAACTTTCGCTCCATATCTTCCCTGTGCAACATATTGTCTTTGGATTTCTAGTGCCAAACTATTAACTATGGATCTTTTATAAACTTGTCCTTCAGATAAGCCAGCATCATTTAGACCTTTCATTAGATCTTCTGTTTTTAATGCTTTATTTCCATCTAACTGTATGGAAGCAATAGATGGTCTTTCAACAATGCTAATAATTAATGTATTGCCTTCTCTTCCAATTTGAATATCATCAAATTGCCCTGTCTTGAAAATTGTTTTAGCAGTTTCTTGTAAGTCAAATGTATCTACCATATCACCTACTGCAATGGGCATTACATTAAATACACTTCCTGCAGAGACCCTTTGAAGTCCACTTATCCTAATATCGTTTACAACCCATTCCTCTTCTGAAACAAGAGTTAAAGGAAATATAGTAATCAGACTAAAGATTACAGAGGAAAATATAAATTTGTGTTTTAACATCTAAATTAACCTAACTATGTCATTAACAAATGCAAAAATCATTAAACTTGCTAACAATAAAATTCCAAGTCTTATTGAATGCTCTAAAAAACTCTCTGAAATAGGAGATCCTTTAACCTTTTCTATAGCAATCATAACTAATTGTCCCCCATCTAAGATAGGAATGGGAAATAAATTTATAAGTCCTAGATTAATGCTCAATATTGCTATCATGGATAAAAAGGATATAAGCCCTGCTTTAGCAGCTGATCCAGCTAAAACTGAGATTTGAATTGGTCCTCCAATATTTTCTGCCGATACTGAACCAGTTAACATTTTTCCAATTGATACAAAAATAAAATTAGTTAGTTTGTAAGTTTCTTCTATCCCATAAAGAATGGCATTTAAAAAATCTTCTTTCTTATGAATTACTATTTCTTCTGGCCATTGCGTTAGATCATTAGAAGCATAAATACCAATCCTACCCTTTTTTACACCATCTTCATCAGTGCTATCAGTATTTAACGAAAATGAAAGGGTTTCTTTTCCTCTAAGTATAATTAATGAAATAGGTTCATTTGGAACATTACTAAGTATTTCAGACAATTCTAACCAAGATAGAATTTTCTTACCATTTACTGATTGAATTATATCGCCAGATAATAAACCTGCTTTACTTGCAGGACCATTTTCTAACAAGCCTCCGATTACCGGTGGTACAAGAGGTTCTATTCCAAAAGATCTAGCCGGGTTACTTTGGTCTGTAGTTTGTAACCAGTTTGTTATATCCACATTTGAATAGGAAATATAGTTTGAACCATCCTTAATCAACCCTACGCTTATTGAACCAGTATCACCAATTCTATTTGAAAGAGTAAGATTTACTTCATTAAAAGTATTAAGTCTTTTTCCATCTATGCTAACTATTTTATCTCTAAATCCTATATTAGCTTCTTCAGCTAAACTACCTTTCGTGACCAGTCCTGCGAAAGAACCTAAATGTGTTGTACCAATTAAAGCAATAAAAAAATAGATAACTATAGCCAATAGAAAATTCGCTATAGGGCCCGCTGCAGTCACTGCTGACCTTTCATTTAACGTAGCATCCAGATAGGATTTTTTGTTAGTTAACCCTGAAGTCGTTTGATCCTCAGATATAACATTTTCACCCAGCATTTGTACATACCCTCCTAAAGGAAGTATCCCTAAAGAGTATTTACATTCATTCTTGTCTTCGAAGGAATATAGTTCCTTTCCAAATCCTATTTTAAATTTCAAAACATGGATATCAAAGAATCTAGCAACTGAAAAATGACCTAATTCATGGATACCTACTATCAAGCTTATAAGGGCTATAAAAGAAATTATGGTAATAATTACATCCATTTATAATTTTTTAATTATAGAAGAAGTCTCTTTACGAGATTCTTTGTCCGATTCAAATATATCTTGTAAAGATTGGACAGTTTTAATCTCAATTCTATCCAAAACTTTAGAAATTATGTCGTAAATTTGAATATAACTTATTCGTCCATTTAAAAAGGCATCAACACATACTTCATTGGAGGCGTTTAAAGCAGAAAAACTGGTTCCACCAACATCTAAAAGATCTATAGCTAACTTTAAACATGGAAATTTTTTATAATCAGGCTCTTGGAAGTTTAAAGATCCTATTTCGTGAAGATTTAATTGACTGGATCCAGAAACTATCCTATTTGGATGACTCAAGCCATAAGCTATAGGTATTTTCATATCAGGGTTAGATAATTGAGCTAATACTGAATTATCTCTGAATTCAACCAAAGAATGAATAATTCCTTCTGGATGAATTAGTACTTCTATATTTTCTATATCAAACAACCATCTAGCTTCTATAACTTCTAACCCTTTATTCATCAATGTAGATGAATCTATCGAAATTTTCTTTCCCATTTTCCAAATAGGATGATCTATAGCTTGCTCAGGAGTTATAAAAGAAAATTCATCTAAATCCTTTTTTAAGAAAGGGCCTCCAGACCCTGTCAATATAATTCTAGATACATCAGAAATATCCTTCGAATTATTCAAGCATTGTTGTATAGCGCTATGTTCGCTATCTATAGGGAAAATGCTTGCTCCTGTTTCTTTACATAAATTGTTAAGGTATTCTCCAGCGACGACATAAGACTCCTTATTCGCTAATAAAACTTTTTTTCCTTTTTGGATTGCAAAATGAACAGGAATTAATCCTGCAATTCCTACCATACCCGCCACTACTACATTGGTTTCATCAGAACCAATGACTTCTTCAAGTTCTTTTAAAGATTGAATGATATTAATTTCTAATTTGTTCTCTAATACAATAGCTTCGAAAGACTTTCTTGCTTGCGCATCTTCTAGATAAACAAATTTAGGATTGAATTCTTCACACTGTTTAGATAATAACTCGTGATTTGTCTTGGCTGTAAGTAGATTAACTGAAAATTCTTGTTTATTTTGACGTATCACCTCTAGTGTTGAATTTCCAATAGATCCTGTGGATCCTAAAACTGCTATTTTCATAATTAACTCAACAAAAGTAATGTGAATATAAAAACAGGAATAGCAGCTAAATGACTGTCAATTCTATCTAACAAACCTCCATGCCCTGGAATTAGATTTGAAGTATCTTTAACTTCTGCAACTCTTTTAAATAAACTAATAACAGCATCTCCAATAACAGAAGCAAAAGAGGAAACTATTAATAGAATATAGAACTCGTAAAAGTTCTGCTTTACCAAACCTGATGTTAACAATACGATAATAACTGGGGTAAGGATAATGGCTATTAAAAATCCTTCTATTGTTTTATTCGGACTTACATTTTGTAGAAATTTAATTCTTCCAAACCGTTTTCCGCCAAAGTAAGCTAAGGAATCCATCAATATGCTTATAGACACTATAATTAAAAGAACTAACCTATTCGAAATTTCTATTCCAAAGTAATTGAGCAGTAATTCTTCTTCTAAGATAAGAAAGTGCAAAGAAGCAAAGAAACCTAAGTGGATAATTACTCCAGATATTAACCAGGTAAGATTTTGTTGTAAAAAAGGTTTGCTTACTGGAAAACTTATGATCATAAAGAATAATCCTAAATATGTGAGAACGCTGAGACTAATGAAAGTTTGATTTACAACTGGAAAAGTAGATAGGTATATTAAAATTAAACTAAAGCAAATGAATAGAATTGTTAAAGTAGTAGAAAATCTGAGTCCTAAAAATTCAAATAATGAGAAACACGTTAAACAAATTAAGAAATATACAAATAAATTAGTAGGTAAGGCAAAGATTAAAGAGAGTACCCCTATAGAGAGAACAAATGCACTTATTAATCTTTGTTTTAACATACTTATAAGGAGAAATTAGAATTGTCTCCGAATCTTCTTGTTCTTGATGAGTATTCTAGTAAAGCCTTCTTAAATTCGGCATCATCAAAGTCAGGCCACAAAATATCTGGGAAATATAATTCAGTATAAGCTAATTGCCAAAGTAAAAAATTGCTGATTCTTTGTTCCTTACCAGTTCTAATACATAAATCAGGATCGGTAAATTTTGAAGTTGACAACGAAGATGTTAGATCATTTTCTGATATCTTGTCTATTTTAGATTCTTTTAGTTGGTTAACAGCATTAACAATATCCCATCGGCCTCCATAACTTGCTGCTACGACTAGATCTAGTTTTTTATCTGTATCATTACAAACTGTTAATTCTTCGGACTTTTTCATTTGAAGTATTAGATCTTTATCGAATTGAGATAAATCTCCTATGAAATGTAATTGAACAGAATTCTTTATTAGATTTGGAACTTGCTCTTTTAAAGCTGTATTTAGAAGTTTCATTAAAAGATTTACTTCTTCATTAGATCTCCCCCAATTTTCACTACTAAAGGCAAATATAGTTAAAGTTGATATTCCTTTTTTTACAGCAAATTCTACTGCTTCTCTAGCTCTTTCAACACCTTTTTGGTGGCCAGCTACACCAGGAAGATCTCTTTCTGATGCCCACCTATTGTTACCATCCATAATAATGGCAACATGATTGGGAATAGTGCCAGTATTTTTACCTTCCATAGAAAAGGTCTAGAAATCAAGCAGATCTTTTTCTTTAGCTTCCAATGCTGCTTCGACTTTTCCAACAAAAAGATCAGTTAATTTCTGGATTTCTTCTTCTCCCTGCCTTTCTTCATCTTCAGATATTTCCTTTTCTTTTAAGAATTCTTTCAGTTGAGTATTCCCCTCTCTTCGCACGTTTCTAACTGAAACTTTTGCATTCTCTGCTTCAGCTTTAGCTTTTTTTATAAAATCTCGTCTGGTCTCTTCTGTTAAATCAGGCAGAATAACTCTGATCGTATCACCGGAAGTTGCTGGATTTAATCCTAGTTCAGATTCTAAAATAGACTTTTCAATGTCTTGAACTATTCCTTTCTCCCATGGGATTATAGCCAATGTCTTTGCATCTTCTATGGTAATACTTGCCACCTGAGTCAAGGGGGTAAGTTTTTCATAATAATTAACCTTTATGCTGTCAAGAAGAGACGGTGTAGCCCGTCCTGTTCTTATTTTTTTAAAAGCCGTATCAAGAGCTCCGAGACTCTTTTCCATCCCTAATTCTGTGTCTTCTATTATTTCTTTTAACATCTAATTTTCAATCTGAGACATAACCTCGGCAGCAAAATCTACCTTTTCAACTTCAATGCCTTCTCCAACTTCAAATCTAGTAAAACCTAGAATACTAGCTTCATTGTCTTTAAGTAAATCTTTAATTTTCAAGCTGGGTTCTTTAACGAAATCTTGCTCTGTTAAGCTAACTTCAGATAAAAACTTTTGGACCTTGCCCTCAATCATTTTCTCCACTATGTCTTCGGGTTTTCCGCTTTCTTGAGATTGAGCATCATAAATTTCTCTTTCTTTATCTATAACTTCTTGTGAAATATCAGAAGGGGAAATAGCCATAGGATCGGTAGCAGCTGCATGCATGGCAATATCTTTTGCTAATTCTTCTGAACCTCCTTTAAGAGAAACAATAGTTCCTATCTTGCTGTTGCTATGCAAATACCCTCCAGAACAATCAGCTCTAAATTCACTAGTTGCCAATCTACGAACGACTATGTTCTCTCCTAACTTTTGGACAAGCTTTTCCCTCTTCTCTTCTATTCCTTCATCTAAAAGTTCTTGAAGTGACTTATCGATATTGGAAGAATAAATATCCAAAACTTCTTTAGTAAAAGAATTAAATGATTCATCCCTGGCAACAAAATCCGTTTCGCAGTTAATTTCTAACATAAACACTTTTCCTTCTGAGCTCTTGATACCAATCAATCCATCGGCAGCAGATCTGCTGGACTTTTTGCTGGCCTTTAAACCACTGGTTTTCCTTAATTCTTCTATAGCTAGATTTAAATCACCATTGGCTTCTTGGAGAGCTTTTTTACAATCCATTAGGCCTAAACCTGTTTTTTCTCTTAGTTCTTTGACCTGTGAAGCAGAAATATTACTCATGTCTTAGTCCTTTTTCTTTGATTTTTCTATATCTTCTTTTATTTCTTTACCCGTCTTTTCATTTTCAGAGGGTTCTTTGACCACAGCATTATCTTCTTTTTTGCTGGAATCTAAATTGTCGGCCTCCCCAACATCTTTAGAACTTTCATGGGCAGAGGCCTCTTCTATTTCAGCTTCAGTCTTTCTAACAATAGAAGGTCCAGATTGAGAAGTATCCTGCTTTAATCCCGTTGCTGCCTTTGAGCCTACTATACATGCATCAGCAACTGCTTCAGTGAAAAGAGTTATAGATCTAATAGAATCATCGTTTCCAGGTATTACATAATCAATACCTTCAGGATCACTATTGCTATCAACTATTCCTACAATTGGTATTCCCATTTTACTAGCTTCAGAAACTGCTATGGACTCTCTATTAACGTCCACAATGAATAAGGCATCGGGCAATCCACCCATTTCCGTTACTCCACCAATTGACTTTTGCAATCTATCGATATCTCTTTGTATTTTTAAACCTTCCTTTTTAGTGATTTTACTGAAAGTCCCATCTTCCTTTTGTCTTAGTAGATTTTCAAGTCTAGTAATAGAAGATCTAATTGTTTTGTAGTTAGTAAGCATACCGCCAAGCCATCTTTGATTGACGTAAGGCATTGAGCATCTTTCAGCTTCATTTTTGATAATATCAGTTGCAGTTCGTTTAGTTCCCACAAACAAGATCTTATTATTTTTTGCTGCCACCCCTTCAATAAAACTTAATGCAGGCTTTATCATCTCAACTGTGTGTTCTAAATTGATAATATGAATCTTATCTCTTGTTCCAAAGATATATTGATCCATTTTTGGGTTCCAGTATTTAGTTTGATGTCCAAAGTGGACACCTGCCTGAAGCATCTGTTCTAGCGATATATTTGCCATATGCTCTCCTCATCTTTTATTGAACAACATTACATTGTTCTGGTTATACTTCCACGCTTATCAAACCTCACTAAAGACGAGCAATCTTCAGCACCTTAGATTTGAAACTACAACGTGTGTTTCGTTAATTTAGGTATTACTAATATCTAAAATGGAGCGCATTTATACCACAAAACACACGATTCAAGAAGAATAAATGTCTTTCATTGTATACGCACCAGGCTGTTTATCCTTAAGCCATTTTCCAGCAATTATTGCTCCTGTAGCAAAAATTGATCTATCTAAAACTTTATGAGAAATTTCTAAAACCTCTTCATTGAAGAATAACATTAATCTATGCTCTCCAGCTGAGTCCCCTTCCCTAACACTAAAAATCTCAATTTCTTGTTTAGATGTTAATTCCTTAATATGTTCTTTTAAATTTATAGCAGTACCTGAAGGAGAATCTATCTTTTCTTTATGATGTTTTTCATGTATTTCTATTGAAGAAGCAAAATTTAGGAACTGCTTAGATTGATCAAGTATTTTTTTTAAAAAAACTAAACCCATGCTGGTATTTGGTGCTATCACCAATGGTATTTGTTCTGAAATCTTAAAAATTTCTTCATATTCAGTATCACTGAATCCGGTAGTGCCTATAACCATGGGAATTTTTTTCTTATTAGCAAACCTTAATACTTTGATTGAATTGTCTGGTCTTGAAAAGTCAATAATTAAATCAATGTCTAGTTGGCTAGAAATATCATCAACAATATTAATGTTAATATTAGGTCTACCAATCAAAGCTCCTAAATCCTTTCCTATATTCTTACTGTCTTTAGAAGCACTGCCTCCTAAAAGGATTAGATCTGAATCTTCTAATACTTTTTCAACTAGAATCCTACCAACTTTACCAGTTGCTCCAGAAATAAAAGTATTACACATAAAATTATTTGCTATCAAAAAAAGATTTAACTTTATCAAACCATTCATCCTTTATGGGATTATGATTGGCATTATTTTCTATAGAATTTTGAAATTCCTTAAGTATCTTCTTTTGATCTTTTGTAAGATTCTGAGGTGTTTCTATTACAGCCCTGCATAGTAAATCTCCTGTTGAACCTCCGCGTATAGAAGTTATACCCTTTCCTCTTAACCTGAAAAGTTTACCGGTTTGAGTTCCTTCAGGAATTTTGATCTTCACCTTACCGTCTAAAGTAGGTATTTGAATTTCTCCTCCAAGTGAAGCATCAATAAAGCTTATAGGGGCCTCACAATAGAGATGT
>MDTA01119428.1_pt1 | contig 15776 bp, 14 predicted proteins | sample 811151 | NCBI WGS metagenome assembly MDTA01 (sample SAMN05326648, study PRJNA326480) | marine metagenome | isolation source: seawater | place: Indian Ocean: South | collected 2010 | reverse complement strand
TTTCTAGATTTTCTCATTAATTGTGGAACAATTCCTTACTTCTTTTCCCAAAATAAAGAATTACATGAAATTTAAAGTCAGTTCTGGTTTAAATATTGCTGCAAGTTCCTGGGGTTTGGAGTCGGACCCTCTAGTGATACTTCTACATGGAGGAGGGCAAACTCGCCATGCTTGGGGAGAAACAGGTCAGAAGTTAAGTCAAAGCGGATTCCATGTCATAGCTCTTGATCTTAGGGGTCATGGAGACAGTGATTGGCATCCAAATGGCGAATATGGTATCGATAACTACAAAAAAGATATCGTATGCATTTTGGAAGAATTAAATAAACCAGCAGCTTTCATAGGAGCTTCTTTAGGAGGCATGACATCTTTATCTATAGCTGGTGATAAGCAATTAAAAGAAATGTGTTGGTCTTTGGTAATGGTTGATATAGGTCTTTATCCAAATCTTGAAGGTTCGCAAGAAATTGTCGACTTTATGCATTCCGGTAGTGATGGATTTGAGACTATCGAGGAAGCAGCTGAAGCAGTTTCAAGTTATTTACCACACAGAAAACGGCCAAGAGATAACCGAGGTTTGGAAAAAAATTTAAGACTTAAGAATGATGGAAGGTACTATTGGCATTGGGATCCAAGGTTTTTAGATTCAAGACCAAAAGATATGACTGAAGATTACAGGAAGAGACAAAAGGATTTTGCAATAGGTGTTGAAACTCCAACTTTATTAATTAAAGGTGCCATGAGTAATATTCTTACTCCAAAAGAAGTAGAAGATTTCCTAGGGATAATCAAACACTCAGAATTTGTAGAAATAAAAGATGCTGCGCACATGGTAGCTGGAGATAGGAATGATATCTTTGCAGCTGAAGCTATTGCTTTTTTAGAGAATCATTCACCTCTTAAAGAAAATTAAATTATCTTCTGATACTATTCACTAAGATGATTATAGGTTTAACTGGCGGAATAGGGAGTGGCAAAACTGCCGTTTCAGATTTATTTCAAGATCTTGGTATTACTATCGTGGATGCAGATTTAGCCTCTAGAGTAGTAGTGGAAAAAGGTCGAGAGGAGCTCAATAAAATCTCCGATCACTTTGGTCAAGATATCCTTACTAAAGAAGGAGAATTAGATCGAGCTAAGTTAAGAGAAATTATTTTTAATTCTGAAGAAGAAAAGCTATGGCTTGAATCTTTGTTACATCCTGCGATAGCTGCACAGATAAAAATGGAATTAGATTCCTCTAAGAGTCTTTATACAGTTTTGGTTTCTCCTTTATTATTAGAGACGGAGCAAAAGAATTTCTGCACTAAAGTTTTAGTAGTAGATGTTCCTGTAGAAATGCAAATTCAAAGAACAAGCGAGAGAGATAATGTTTCTGAAGAACAAATAAAATCCATTATTGCATCTCAAATAGATAGAGATTCTAGACTCGAACAAGCAGACGAAGTGATTCTAAATGATGGCTCAATTCAGGATCTAAAAAATAAAGTAAAAAAACTACATATAAAATTTTTATCTTCATGAGTAAAACAGTCAAATGTCCAGAGTGCAGTAATGAAGCTGAGTTTTCTTCTAAAAATGAGTATCGACCTTTCTGCTCTCGTAGATGTCAGCTACTCGATTTAGGAGCTTGGGCTAGTGAAGATAGGAAGATAGCAGGACAAGAAGTCTCTGATCTAGATGAAGACTCAACCTGGCATTGAAATTTAAATTAATTAACTTCTGTAGTCGCTGTTAATCAATACATAGTCCTCAGAGAAATCTGAAGTAAGCACTTTAAAATTTGATTTCCCCTGCCCAAGTTTTATATCAATCTCAATGTTTTTCTTTTTAACGGCCTTTGCTGCTAATTTTTCTGAATGCCTTGGGTCCAAGTTGCCTTTCTTAACCATGGGCTGGCCATTAATAGATATGGAGACCTTTTCTATATTATTAATTTGACTATCTCTTCCAATTGCTGAGAGTATTCTTCCCCAATTAGCATCATTACCAAACATTGCTGTTTTGACCAATGGCGATTCAGCAACAGTAAATGCAACTGATTTTGCTTGTTTCAGGTTTTTAGCTTGAAAAACTTTTATGGTTATTTTTTTAGTAGCTCCCTCAGCATCTTTTGCCAATAAACAAGCCAGTTCTTCAAATATATCTGTAATAGCATTTTCCAGTTTTCTTTCCTCTGCTGAGTTTCTTTTTATAAGATTCTTTTCATTGCCAGAGGAAACTAATACGGAAGAGTCATTAGGAGAAGTGTCTCCATCTATCGTTAAGGCTTCAAAACTTCCTGCCAATGCATTTGAGTGCATTCTCTCTAGGCTATTTGAATTTATTATTCCATCAATAAATACAAAGCTAAGTAAGGTGGCAAAGTCAGGTCTTATCATGCCAGACCCTTTAGCAAAACCAGTAACGGATATTTTTTTTCTTCCTACTTTAATTTCCTTTGATATTAATTTCGGTTTAGTATCAGTTGTTAAGATTGAAAGAGCTGCAGGCTTCCAATTCTTTGCATTGAGTGTGTTAATAGCTTTTTTAAAGGCACTTAGGTATTTCTCTGTTGGCAAAGGTTCTCCAATAACTCCTGTTGAGAAAGGAATTACATTGCGTTCGTCTATTTTTAACAAAGAACTAATTTCTTTACAGTATTTCTTTACGTTAGAAATACCTTTTAATCCAGTTGCAGCATTAGCATTACCAGCATTTATCACTAAAGCCTTTTCGCCTCTTAATGATGACTTAAGGTTTGTCTGAGCAACTTTTATCGGTGCAGCTTTAAAGCTATTGGATGTGAATTTACAGCTTATATTACTTTTCTCACCCAAGGTGATAACCACCGAATCATTTCTTTTTCCGTATCTGGTATTGCTTGAAGCGAAACCAAGTTTCACCCCATCTATATTATAGATTTTGGACATCTTTATTTTTTCTTAGCGTTTTTTCTAGCTAATTTAGCTTCAGCTCTTCTCAATCGTCTATTTCCTGAAGACACTTCATCCTTGTTTTCCTGTTGAGGTACTGCCAAAGGTGATTGTGGATCTTGATGATCTAGAGTTTGCTTTTGGTTCTGTTTTGGTAGATTCAACTCTCCAGAATCTTCCAATTCTATCTCTACTCTAGAGAGAAATCTTATACCTTCTAATCTTATCTTATTAAGCAAGCCTTCAAATAATTCAAAAGATTCTCTTCTGAACTCCAATTTTGGGTTTTTGGCACCATAGCTTCTTAGCCCTATCCCTTGTCTTAGTGCATCGACTTCAGACAAATGATCTTTCCAAGAAGCATCAATGATTTGAAGAAGAATTTGTTTCTCAAAATCTCTCATCACAGGACCTATCGATTGACTCTTTTGACTATAGGCTTCTGTGGTATTTGAAATTAATCTATTTTGAACTTCTTCGTTTGTAATATTTGTATTTTCCTTAACCCATTGGCTTATAGGCAACTGAAGACCAAAAATATTGAAAATTGAAGCTTCCAGCAAACCCGTATCCCATTCATAAGGCTCTAACCCCCCTTGTGACACAGATTCTATTTCATCGCTAATAACTGTTTCTCTCATTGATTCGAGAAGATCAGTTATTACGTCAGATTCAAGGATTGAGTTTCTTTGAGAATATATAATTTGTCTTTGTTCATTTGCCATATCATCGTATTCAAGTAAAAGTTTTCTAATATCAAAATTTCTACCTTCAACTCTTTTTTGAGCCCTTTCAATGGCCCCGCTTAACATCCTGTGCTCTATAGCTTCACCATCCTCTAATCCAATTCTTTGCATAATATTTTTGAACTGGTCTGAAGCAAAAATTCTCATAAGATTATCTTCCAAAGATATGTAGAATCTCGAAGAGCCTGGATCTCCTTGCCTGCCTGAACGACCCCTAAGCTGATTGTCCATTCTTCTGGATTCATTTCTTTCTGTTCCAATGACATGTAGGCCCCCAGCTGATAATACTTTTTGATTTAAATTTTCCCAATGCCCTTGTAGTTCTTTCCTTTTGGTCTCATCTTCAATCTCTAATTTTTCATATTCTGCTTCCCAATTTCCTCCCAGAACAATATCTGTTCCTCTTCCAGCCATGTTAGTTGCAATAGTTACTACGCCAGGTTTTCCTGCCTGAGAAATTATCTGTGCTTCTTTCGCATGATTTTTTGCATTTAGCACTTGATGGTCAATGTTAATTTTTTTTAAAAGATCTGAAAGCATCTCCGAACTCTCTAGAGATGCTGTACCTACTAGGACAGGATTACCTTTCTCCTTGTACATTTCAATTTCTTGGACTACGGCTTTGTATTTTTCATTTTCAGTTAGGTAAACTTGATCGTTTTGATCATCTCTAATCATTTTCTCATTAGTAGGTATCTCAACTACATTCAACCCGTATATCTCAGCAAACTCCTCAGCCTCCGTTGAGGCCGTTCCTGTCATTCCCGATAGTTTTTCATATTGTCTAAAATAGTTCTGGAATGTACAGGAAGCAAGAGTTTGGCTTTCCATTTGAATAGGTACATTTTCTTTCTGCTCGATAGCTTGATGTAACCCATCAGCTAGCCTTCTTCCAGGCATAGCTCTTCCGGTATTTTCATCAATTAAAACAACCTGATTTTCTTGAACCATATAATCAACATCTTTCTTGAATAAAAAATGAGCTCTTAAAGAGGATTGAATGAAATGTAGCATTCTAAGATTGCCTGAAGAATAGAGACTTTGATCTTGTTGTAGCATGTTGGAGTTTTTTAGCAACTGCTCAATATGGTCATGCCCAGAATCAGTTAGTTCAATCTGTTTAGACTTCTCGTCAACAATGAAATGACCTTCTTGTATTGTTTTTAATTCTCCTTCATCGCTGTCCTCAGAGATCTGCTCTTTCAGTTGAGGTACGAATTTGCTGATCTTTTGGTAAACTTCAGCTGTATTCTCAGTTGGTCCAGAAATAACTAAAGGTGTCCTGGCTTCGTCAATCAGAATAGAGTCTACTTCATCGATGATTGCAAAATAATAATCATTCATTACCCTATCTTCCGTATTAACAACCATGTTGTTCCTCAAAAAATCAAAACCCAATTCATTGTTTGTGGCATAGATCACGTCAGCTTCATAAGCTTCTTTTCTATCATTAAGGTCTTGTCCCGAAGTTATAAAAGAAACTTTAATACCTAAATTCTCATAAATAGGTTTCATCCACTCAGCATCTCTTTTTGCTAAGTAATCATTAACAGTGACCAATACAACTTTTCTCTGAGTTATAGAATTTAAATAGCTTGGAAGCGTTGCGACTAAAGTTTTCCCTTCTCCCGTTGCCATCTCAGCAATTTGGCAATTATGTAAAGCAACACCTCCAACTAATTGACAATCATAGTGCCTTAGGCCTAGCTGTCTTTTGCTTACTTCTCTTACTATGGCAAAAGCTTCTGGAAGTAATTCATCCAAAGACTCACCTTCAGCAAATCTGCTGATAAATTCATCTCTCTTATTCTTTAGATCTTCATCTTGCAGGTGAGAATATTCATCCTCTAGCTCGTTAATGGCTTTAACTAAAGGCTGAACTTTTTTTAATATCTTTTGGTTTTTAGAACCAAATATTTTATCTAATACACCCATGATCTTCTCATAAGGTGGATTCTATCAATTTGTTTCATGATATTAATGAATAAATTTTAAATTTTTACCCAGAGCTTGGATCAATGATTGGATCCAGGTAAGTTATAGGTGAGTTATCTGGATCGTCATACGTTGTAACTTCCCAAGTCTCAGGCCTAGCTAAAAGCTCTCTTAATAGGGCATTATTAACTGTATGGCCTGATTTATAACCTTCAAATGAACCAACTAAATTATGCCCTAGTAAATAAAGATCACCTATGGCATCTAGTACTTTGTGTTTAGTCATTTCATTTTCTAGTCTCAACCCATCTTCATTCAATATTGCATCATCTCCTATAGCAACTGCATTTTTTTGGCTTGCCCCAAGAGCTAAGTCATTTTGCTTAAGTGCCTCTAAGTCACTCATAAAGCCAAAAGTTCTTGCTCTACTAACTTCTTTAACAAAAGAAGTACTATTGAAGTTTATAGAAGCCTTAGTTCCATGTTGTTTATGAACAGGGTGATCCCAAACCCCAGTAAATGCAACTTTAAAGCCTTCAAAAGGAGAAACTTGAGCCCATGCATCATTATAAGGAACTCTTACTTTCTCTTTAATTCTAATAAATTTCTTTGGAGCATCTTGTTCATGTAATCCTGCTGATTGAATAAGAAATACAAATGGCCCTGCACTTCCATCCATAATAGGTATTTCAGCAGCGTTTACTTCGACATATGCATTATCTATTCCAAGGCCAGCCATAGCAGAGAGTAAATGCTCTACGGTAGAAATTTTTACGTCTTTCCAAGTTAATGAAGTTGACATGGTTGTATCGCCAACATTTTCAGCTCTTGCTTTGATTTCTACCACTGGGTCAAGATCTACTCTTCTAAAGATAATTCCCGTATCCGTAGGAGCAGGTAGCAGTTTGAGGGTTATTGGTTCTCCACTATGTAAACCAATTCCAAATGCTTTTATAGAATTTGAGAGAGTTCTTTGAGCAAGCATAGATGTAGTTTACTAAATAATTAAACTCTTGTTTGTTTTTGATTGATTATTTGAAACAACATAATACCAGCGCTTACAGACGCATTAAGACTTTCAATTTTGCCAGGCATACTTACTTTTATTATTTCATTGCAGTTTTCTAGAGTTAGTCTTTTTAAGCCCTTATCCTCGGACCCAATTATCAATGCAGACTTATTGTCATAAGTTATTTCATTATGTGCTTTAGATGCTTCCATATCAGTTCCGTAAACAGTTACTCCTGATGCTTGCAATTTATTAAGTGTTCTAACAATATTTGTGACAACAATAAAAGGAATAAGTTCAGCTCCTCCTGAAGATATTTTTCTTACAGTTGGGGTTAAATGACATGACCTATTTTTTGGAACTATAACAGCATCAACTCCAGCAGCTGCTGCACTTCTGATACAAGCCCCAACATTATGAGGGTCAGTAATATTCTCCAGTATTAAGAGTAATAAATTATACTTTTTAATTATTTTGTCTAAGAAACTTTCATTTTCTTCTAATCGTTTGTTACAAATAATCGCAACACTTTGGTGGGCCATACCGGAGAAGTTCTTTGAAAAAAAAGAAGAATCTTGCGCTGCTATTTCAATGTTATTATTTTTAGCTAACTTTTCTAATTCTTGTATTCTTTTTCCTTTCTTACTTCCAGTAAGTAAGTTTGTAACTGAATCAGGTCTTATCTTAATAATTTCATTTACAGTATTTATTCCGCAAACAAGTTCCTGGTCTCTATTCAACTTCATTTTTGTATTCTGAGATCTATTCTTTGAGAAAATACATCTACTTTTTCAATTTTAACTTTTAAAAAATCTCCTAGTGAATAAGAATGTTTTGAACTGTTGCTTTGAAGCATTTGTGAAGATTCATCATAAACATAGTATTCATTTTTTGGAAGATGTTTGATATGACACAGTCCTTCAATATTAATATCTTGAATATGGACAAATAATCCGAAGTTAGTTACACCAGTTATTTGACCATTATAAAAATTGCCAATATTTTCAGAAGCAAATTCACATTTAAGATGGTTTAAAGCATCTCTTTCTGCTTTTTCAGCATTTCTTTCTTTTTTAGAGCATTCTATAGCTAATTTTTCAAGTTTATCTTGAGTATAGGGCCCTTTTGAGACAATCCTGTCTTTCGAAGTTATAGCTCCATTATTTATCTGAATAAGTTTTTTTATCGTTCTATGGACTATGAGATCGGGGTATCTTCTTATTGGCGAAGTAAAATGAGAGTAGGCCTTATAACCTAATGCAAAATGTTCTGAAACTTTAGCTTCGTATGTTGCCAAGCTTAAAGATTGAAGAATTTGCATGTGCATTATTGTTTTATCTTTTCTATCATCCACTATCCCGACCAGCTTAGATAGCTGATTAACTGAATTTCCATCATCAAGTTTGGCATTAATTCTTCTGCTTCTTAAAAAACTTGTTAAATTCTTAATTTTAAGAATATCTGGTTTAGGGTGAACTCTAAATAAACTCGGCATATTTAATTTAAGGCATATCTCTGCAGTTGCTATGTTTGCTGCCAGCATAAATTCTTCTACCATCATGTGAGAAATAGTTCTTGGCGAGCTAAAAAATTTTGTGATTTTATTTTCTTTGAATTTAGGTACATAAAAAGGCACTTCTAGTTCCAAGGCCCCTCTATGATCTTTATTGCTTTTTAGTCTTTTATAAATCTCTAACAAATTTTTAATTGACTTAGCATAAGTCTCATTCAGTTTATTTTGTTCAATGTCTTTAGATAGTTTTTCGTATGTCAGTCTTGCTTTTGAGTTTATTTTGGCTTCAAAGAAAGTTGAGTTAATTAAGTTTCCATTTTTATCAACTATAGTTTTACAAACTAGACAAAATTTATCTTCATTAGGTCTTAAGGAACATAAATCGTTACTTATTACTTCAGGTAGCATAGGAATAACTTTTTGGGTGAAGTAGACGGAAGTGCCTCTTTCAGAAGCTTCTTGATCAATCACACTTCCTTGCTTAACAAATCTAGCTACATCTGCTATTGCCACGTAAAGAATATAATTACCATCTTTGTCATTTTCTCCGAAAACAGCATCATCAAAATCTTTCGCATTCTTTCCATCTATCGTTACAAAGGTTTTATTTCTTAAATCTTCAAAATTAACATCTTTTTCTTCAGCAAATTTCAATTTATTAGCTTCACTGATTACAGATTTTGGCCAAGTAGGGTTTAGTTTGTAATTAGAGATCGCAATTTCATACGCTAATTCGAGACCGCCAGTGAATGTCCTTTCAATATAAGCCTCAGCTAGCTTACCTGCTTCAGGTTGTTGAGTTATTTTTACTTTAACAAGAGAGCCAGGGTTAAGTTTATTTGGAATATCTCCTGTGATAGCTACCCTTATATCGTTTTCATATCCAATAGGGCTTGCATATATTTTTTTTCCTCTTGTAAATACTGAACCTATGAATTCTCTAGTATTTCTTTCTATTACTTCTTCAATAAATGCCCATTCCCTTTTTCCCAGAGAGAATTTAACAGTATCTCCAGGCATTATTTTATAGATCTCTTTTTTACCTAATTTGAATTGGGATTCCCGATTGTCTTCAACATAAAAGCCTTTTGACTTCTTAGATTTTTTAACTATTCCTATGGAAGGTTTAGTTTTAGGTTTAGACGAGTTTCCCATTCAAGCATTATATCTCTTAGAGCGCTCAGAGATTTTATTTCCCAAACTTAATGCGATAATTTTTGATATGAAAATAAGCAATAAAGTCAGGCTTGCGACTAAAAGGTTTAGTAAGTAAAGTAAATCCTATGCATATAGGTGTAATTGTTTTCCTCTTATTCATAAGCGCTCTTTTTTTTCTTTGGCAATACTCCAAAGGAGAACAGGTTGGAAAAAGAATTGGCTTTCTTCTGAATATCTGGGGAGTAGTAATACTTTTTTACTTAGTTATGATAATTTTGTTGTAACAAATTAATAGGAATTAATAATGACTGTAGAGCACTACGATTGGTCGGCTTACCATTCAAATGTCAGACCAAATAAAATAGCCATAAGAGACTTAAGCAACAATCAAACGCTGACATATAAAGAATTAGATGATAGGGCAAATAAACTGGCTAATTGGTTACAGGCAAACGGAGTAAAAAAAGGAGATAGGGTAGCCATTCTGTCTCAAAACTGTGCTGAGTTTTTTGAGTTGGAGTTCGCTTGCGCAAAAACAGGCTCTATTGAGTTACCGCTTAACTGGAGATTAACTAAGCCAGAATTAGAATACATTTTAAATGACAGTACGCCACATGTATTAATATATGATGAATCATTCACTGAGATATCTATAGAACTAGTAAAAGCTTGTAATATTCAAAGATCCTTACAAATAGATAAACAAGATGCGTCCTCAGAATATGAAGAGGCAATAAAAGATGCAACTTCTGACTATGAAAAAGTTGATTGCACTCAGGAAGATTTAATCATGATCATGTATACGTCAGGCACTACAGGTCACCCTAAAGGAGCAATGATCAATCATCAGATGCAACTTTATAATGTTATCAATTTAGCTTCCCCTGCTTTTGTTGGTCCAGATACAGTGCAATTAGTTGTTTTGCCTTTATTCCATACCGGCGGCATGAATTGCTATGCAAACCCTGTATTGCATGCAGGAGGTGAGATCATTTTAATAAGAGAATTTGATCCGGGACTGGCTCTTTCTATACTGGGAGACCCTGATTATGAGGTTTCACATTTCTTTGCTGTTCCAGCTCCTTACCAATTTATGATGAATCACCCAGATTTTGATAAAACAGATTTGTCTTCTTTAAGAATTGCTGGAATAGGAGGGGCTCCATGTGCTGAAGCAATCCTTAAGACTTGGTCCAATAGAGGCGTATCGATGATACAAGGATGGGGTATGACAGAGACAAGCCCTGGAGGAATAGGATTGGCTGCAGAAGACTCAGAAAGAAAGCTTGGTTCTGCTGGCAAGGCTCTTCTGCATACAGAAATTAAGATCGTAGATGAGCAAGGTAAGGAATTAGGCTCAGAAGAAGTGGGTGAATTGTATATAAAAGGTCCAAATATAACACCAGGTTATTGGAACAATATTGAAGCTACTGAATCCTCCTTCGAGAATGGCTGGTTAAAGACAGGCGATGCCGCAAAATTTGATGAGGAAGGCTTTGTTTACATAGTTGATCGCTCAAAAGACATGTACATATCAGGAGGAGAGAATGTTTATCCGGCTGAAGTTGAAAACGTCTTATACCAACTACCTCAAATAGCTGAAGCCGCAATTATTGGCATACCTGATGACAGGTGGGGAGAGACCGGAGTCGCCTTCATATCTTTGAAAGCTGGTGAGACTCTAGAAGAAAAAGATCTGATTTCTCATTGCATAGAAAACCTTGCAAAGTTTAAAGTGCCCAGTAAAGTTGAATTTATTGAAGCACTGCCTAGAAACGCTACAGGTAAGGTTTTAAAAAGAACGCTAAGAGATGATTACATTGGAAGTGATGCGCCTGCTATTTCTTAAACCTTATGAAACTTTATGATTTTTCCGGAGCACCAAATCCAAGGCGTGTAAAAATATTTGCTCACGAGAAAGATATTGATCTTGAGCTGGTTAACTGCGATATGCTCAATAGAGAGCATAAAACACCAGAATTCCTTAAAAAAAGTCCTAGTGGCAAAATACCTGTTCTTGAGCTAGAAGATGGTAGGTGCATATCTGAATCTATTGCAATCTGTAGGTACTTGGAAAGTATTGTTCCGGAACCTAATTTATTTGGAGAAGACTCTTTTGAAATGTCTTATGTAGAAAGCAGAAATAGGCATATTGAATTTGAATTATGGACGCAAATTGGTATTTCTTGGGTAAATGGCCCCATAGTTGGAAGCATGGATCTTTTTGAGCAAATCCCTGATGCTAAGAAAGCTAGTGATGCGAATGTAGTCGCATACTATAAGAGACTGGATAGAGAATTTGTTTCTTCAGAATACGTTGCTGGGAATAGATATACAGTAGCGGACATAACTTTATTGTCTGCAATAGATTTTGCTTCTAGTATGGTAGACCTTAAGCCTTCTGAAAGTCTTAAAAATTTAAATAGATGGCATAAGCAAATAAATTCAAGACCAAGCTCTAAATTGTAAATTTATGAATCAAAAAAGTACCAATAATCTGGAATTGAATGAAAGAGCCCAAGGGTGGTTAAATTTTCTCTATCAAAAGGCTACAACCCCAGATGATTGGACAGAAGACGGAGAACCTGAAGAGTGGTGGGATAAAACATCTACTCCCCCGATGTGTTCTTTCCCTCGTTTTGATTTACAAGAATCAACTTATGCACTTGGGCTAATGTCTGATAGAACGCCAGCTTGGCGGGAGGTATATTCTGAAATATTAGATGAAATAGCAGAACGCTCGATAACTTATTGGGCTGCAGTAGATTGGTTATCTCAGTTTGGTCATGACCCAGACAGATCTAACTATCCAGATTTATGGAAAGGAACCTTAATACCTGAAGATTTTTGGGGTGAATATGATGCTCCCGGATGGACCGCTAATGGAGTCGCACCTTGGGGCCTGCAGATGGATCCTATAGGTGCAGATGGGAATTTATTCTTTAAAGGTTGGCTGAACCTTACACAAGCTCTGCATACTTATGTCAGTGGATATGACAAGTGGGCATCTCCTTTCGATTTAGCTGGAGTGAATCGAACTAGGTTTGAATGGACTCAACACCAATTGGTTGATCATCTTTATCAGCAATGGACTAAGACGCCGATGGGACCTCATTGCGAAAATACAAAAGCTTGGCCTTTTTGCCTTTCGGCTGCAGGTTTAGGGCTGCAAATGTATGACAATGTATTCAATAAAGAATCTCACTCTGCCTATAAGAATTGGCTCGATCATACAAAAGATAAATATTACGGTTTTGATAAAAATGGTGCATTGGAATGGGTGACTATGTATTTTGATGGCTTAAAAAATCATCACCATAGAACTGCTCCTTTACACGGTCTCGCAATAGCTTTCTATGCCAAACCTCAAGACCCACATTTTGCTGAATTGTTATATAGAGGAGCAATCAATTTTATTGGTTGGGGAGACCCTTCAATCCCTATTTCTAATGAATTCATTGCAGACCCTCGAATGTTTGCATTAGGCTTAACTGCGTCTAAAGAATTTGATGACCAAATAACTTATGAGAGATTAAGTAAACATGCTGAAGAAAATTTTGAACCCAGGTATTTTGGATTAAACGAAAGTCAATTTGGCTTTTGGTTCAATCTTGGAGAGAACTGGCCAAGAGGGCAGCTGTCGGCTTTAGCTATGTGTGCTGAAGTTTGTGATCCAGGAGCTTGGGAAAAATTATTTAATGAACCCAATTTAACAAAATATTATTCACCTTCAGTGGAAGGAATAGATTACCCGGCGGTGGCTGTTCAAAAGGCTTTTCATGACGATGATAGGGGTAAATTATTTGTGAAAATAAATGACGGCAATAAAACGAAAACAAACACCGAGACTAGTTTCAAGATCACTAACCTACCAGAACCAGAAAAAGTAACTATATTGAGAGATGGCAAGATCTATAAAGACTTTAGTGTTCAATCTTCAGAAGTTGTCATTAAGACAGACATTGGAAGTCATGAATTTGAAATTGATACTGGTTATTTCCTATCTAAAAAAGATTCAAGTAAGCTGAGTTTAAAAGTTAATGAAGATAATTTAAAGAATGTTTCAAATTCAAAAAAATCTAGTGGTTCGACGTCCAGACTCCTCATTTCTTCCTTGTATAAAAAACCTTGTAGTTGTTGTTAAGTTGACATGTCTTTAAGTAGTTTCTCCTTAGAAGGAAAAAAAGCGCTAGTTGTTGGCGCAAGAAGAAATATGGGAAAAGGATTTGCTTTAGGGCTGGCGGAAGCAGGAGCTGATGTGGCTGTAACTGATGTAAATATAGAGTCAGGACAGCTGCAGGCAGTAGCAGATGAGATCCAGAATATGGGACGTAAATCATTAGCCTTACAAGCAGACATATCAAGTCGACAAGAAATCAAGAAATTAGTAAAAAGTGTGGTTAAAGAATTTGGAACCATAGACATACTAATGAATGTGGCTGTCATGTATCATCCAAAGTCCTTAGTTGATTTAGATGAAGAGTCTTGGGACAAGCTAACTGATGTTAATCTAAAAGGCTATTGGCTGATGATTCAAGAAGTTTCACCGATAATGATCAATCAGAAAAGTGGAAGCATAATCAACTTAACTTCAAGAGGAGGGCTTAAAGCCCACGCGGATAAAATGATGGGAAACTACGCAATTGTTAAATCTGGAATTGCCATGATGACTCGACAATACTGTAGATATCTAGGTCCTCACAATGTAAGAGTTAATGCCATAGCTCCTTCATTAGTTGAATGGGAAGAATTTCCAGGCCAAGAAAACGTTAAGAAAAAAGAAGACGTACCTCAGAATGCAAAGAAAGAGATAACTGAAGAGCAGAAATTTGAAGCTTGGCTAACTGGTCCTGAGAACTTACCCTTAGGAAGGGTTGCTACTTTTGAAGAAATGGCAAATGCAGCTGTTTTTTTAGCTTCTGATGCTTCTAGTTACGTTACTGGAACAATTCTTAATGTAGATGGCGGTTACATGGCATGAGTAATGATTGGATACTAAACCATCTAGGAATGATGGTTATCGATAAGAATGCTGTCCTTAATCAATTTCAATCTCTTGGAGTAGGGGTTAGTGTTGGCCCTCAACCTTTACAACCTTATGAAGAAGGTATTGGTGAACTTACGTATTTCAAAACTTTGGAAGGAGATCCTGTCACTCATCAATATAAAACTGGAGGACCCCATAACTTTAGAGATGGTAATTCGCAGATTGGAGATTGTCAGTTAGAAGTTTATCCAATGAAACCGGGACCAGGCATGTTTATTAGCGAGTACTTGAAGAAGAAAGGGCCTGGAATAAATCATATCGCTTTTAATACACCCGATATTGATCGAGATACTAAAAAGTTCTTAGACTATGGATGCGATCTTGTTTTTAATGCAACAGTTAACGGCAAGACCACAGAAAATTATTTAGATACACGTAAATATGGCGATGTAATGATTTCGCTAAGACCGCCAGCAGATGAGTGGGAGATTGCTTGGAGAAAAAATAATAAAATACATCCTCTAGTAAATGATTGGACCTTTTTTGGAGTAGGGGTAGTGGTAGAGGATTGCGAACGAGCAACTGAATATTTTTTAAATTTAGGTTTCTCTTTAAGCAAAGACGTATATGAATATCACGATCTAGGTGTTAAGCTTTCTCGTGTTGAGGTAGGTTCTATGAACTTTGAATTTATAGAAACAACAGCAGATTCTTCAGTCTACCAAGAGTGTTTTAATAAAAGAGGAGAAGGTATAGCGGATTTGTCATTCATTGTAAAAAATGTAAAGTCTGAAACAGATAGCTTGATAAGCAAAGGAGCAGATCTGCTTATTTCTACTAATGATTATTCATTATTAGATACTAGAAAAGAAGGCAATATGATTATTCGACTATCTCAAGAATAATGGATAGAAATGGCTTATTAACACTAATTTCTTATATCTACTTTTCTATGGCAGTCATCCATTTTACTAGAGTTATATTTGGTGCAGATATTAGTTTTTTTGGTATCAGCTTGCCGTATATAGTTTCAATATTAATTGGTATCGGATTCTCTTATTTAGGATGGAAATCACTAAGCTTTAGAGATTAACAATTGACCTGATGATTACAGATCCAGAGAGCTTATCTCAGCATTTTAGGTATTTGTAAATAAGTTAATAAACGCCATAACCATTCAATTGGACCAAAGTAGAAATACTTCAACCACAATGGACTTAAATATAACTGAAGTGCCCAAATTAGTGGGACGATTAGATATAATTGACTCCAAGAAAATTTTCCTAATAAACCTAAACCAGCTCCTGAAAATATGAAAAGGGCTATTACCGAATGCATTAAATAATTTGTTAATGCCATTCTACCTACACAAGCCAATCTAAATTTTAAAGAGCTAAATTTTCTAAGCTTAATCAATACGATAATTAAGCCTAAGTAACCTAAGGCAATGAATAGTCTCCCAAAGTGATAAGTAAATCTTAAGTATCCATTAGTTTCAATAATACCCATATTT
>MDTA01085415.1_pt1 | contig 15776 bp, 17 predicted proteins | sample 811151 | NCBI WGS metagenome assembly MDTA01 (sample SAMN05326648, study PRJNA326480) | marine metagenome | isolation source: seawater | place: Indian Ocean: South | collected 2010 | reverse complement strand
TGTTGTCACACGTCAAAAGAAAGTCTATTAAGCATATAGCTTAATGGATAACTTAATTTTAAATTCTTATTCAAAAATTTCTAATTTAAATGTTTCACGTGAAACTTGTAATGAGTTTGAAAGCTTGATTTCAATGATTCAAAAAAAAAATCAGGAAATTAATATAATAAGCAAAAAAATTGACAAAAAAGAGGAAATAAGGGAGAGACATATAATAGATTCAGCACAAATCATTGATATTGTTGATTTAAATAGTAATACAACCTGTGATTTAGGAAGTGGTGGTGGTATGCCAGGTTTAATTATAGCTATAGTGATGAAAAATTTAAAAAATAAAATGAAAATACATCTATACGAAAAAAGTTATCATAAATGTATTTTTCTAAAAGAAGTCTCAAAAAAATTAAAATTGAACACAGAAGTAATTCAAAAAGATATCTTTACAGTTAAAAATATAGAAACAGGTACAATAATGTCTAGAGCTTTTAAACCCATGCCAGTCATTTTAAATTTGATAAACGAAAATTTTAAAAAATATAAAAATGTAATTTTTTTTATGGGCAATAGCGGAAGGGAAATATTAAATGATACCCTTAAGAAATGGGATTTAGATTATGAGGAGAAAAAAAGTTTAACAAGTGAAAATTCATTTATATTAAATATCAAAAAGATAAAAAAAAAAATTTAATGAAAATAATTTCGATAATTAATCAAAAGGGTGGGGTAGGAAAAACTACGACAGTTATCAACTTAGCTTCTGCACTATCTCAACAAGGTAAAAAAATTTTAGTAATCGATCTTGATCCACAAGGGAATGCTACAACAGGTTTAGGCTTGTCCAATACAGACCAATCAGAACAAACTATTTATGGAATTCTAAATGGCACTATGTCAATTTCCAATGTAATTAAAAAAACTAAATTCGAAAATCTTGATTTAATTACATCGAACGTTGATTTATCTGGATTGGAAGTCGAAACAGCTGGGGATAACGATAGAGCATTTATATTGAAGGCTAAATTAACCGCTTATTTAAATGATTCTAGAGGATTATATGATTATATTCTTATTGATTGTCCACCGTCTTTGAGTTTATTAACGGTTATGGCATTGGTATCATCAAATTCATTATTAGTCCCATTACAAACAGAATTCTTTGCATTAGAGGGTCTGACGCAATTAATGAAGACTATAGAGAGGATTAAAGTAAACCTAAATCCTAACCTTGAAATTCAAGGAATACTTTTAACGATGTATGACAGACGAAATAAATTATCATCTCAAGTTGAACAAGAAGCAAGAGATTTTTTTAAAGAAAAGGTTTATCAAACCGTTATACCAAGAAATGTAAGATTATCAGAAGCGCCATCTCATGGGGTTCCAGTCTTAATATATGATAAAAATTGTCCAGGAAGTAAATCGTATTATAGTTTCACAGATGAATTTATAAACCAAGAAAACAACATTGGAAGTGCAGCTTAATGAATAAAATCAAAAAAGGATTAGGAAGAGGTCTGTCGTCGTTAATTGGTGAAACAAGAGTTGAGACTAAAACAAATAAATTATCCCTTAGTGAAATTGTTCCAAACAAATATCAACCTAGAAAGAATTTTAGTGAAGAAAATTTAAATGAATTATCTAATTCGATTAAAGAAAGGGGGGTAATACAGCCAATTATAGTGAGAAAATCAAACTCTGATAATTCCAAATATGAAATTATAGCAGGTGAGAGAAGGTGGCTTGCTGCTAGAAAAGCAGGTTTACACGATATACCTGTGGTAGTTACCGAGGCAGATGATCTTAAATCACTTGAATTTGCAATAGTTGAGAATGTTCAACGTCACGACTTAAATCCATTAGAGGAGGCACAAGGTTATAAAAAGTTAATAGATGAATTTAATTATGATCAAGAAAAGGTATCAAAATTCATTGGTAAAAGTAGAAGCTATATTACTAACTCTTTAAGATTGTTAAGTTTACCAGAAGAAGTTTTGAGGTATGTTGAAGAAAGGAAAATATCAGCAGGACATGCAAAAATTTTAGTTGGTCTTGATAATTCTGTGTTTATAGCGGATAAAATTATAGAAAAAAAACTATCTGTTCGACAAGCTGAAAATTTTGTCAAAATATTTAAAACACAAAAAAGATTTTCATCAAAAAAAGACCCAAATGTAACATCTTTAGAAAATTCAATAATGGATAAAATTGGTTTAAAAGTAATGATTAAAAATAAAAAAAATAATAAAGGCTCAATCCTAATTGAGTACAAGGATCTTGATCAACTAAATAAATTAATTGATATAATTAAATCTAATTATTAATTCGAGTATTTTTGAGAATAAAATCCGATAAAATGTTAAATGCATTTTGAGAATTTTTTTTGATTAAAAGTTCTATTTGGTTTATTTCATATATTAATTTTTGAGTAGCTTCGAAACTCCAATTTTTTACTTGGATTTTAATAAGATCTTTTTCTTTCCAAAAAATTGGAGGTTTAAATGAAGATATAACAGTATCTAAATTTCTATTTTTATCAAATTCAATTGTTAATTTTAAAAGTCTTTTTGTTTTTTGTAAAAAAGTTCTTGTTATTATAATTGCATCTTCGTTGGTGAAATTGTTTTCATTTAAAATATGAGACGTTTTTTTGTGATTTTTTGCCAAACAATTATCTACCAAATCTGAAATACTGTAATTTTCAGCCAGGTTAGTAAGTTTGATTATATCCTCTATTTCTATTTTTTTTTTATTATATGCAAAGTTTTCAATTTTGTTTAATTCATTTTTTAAATTATTTCTGTCTTCATTTGATCTATTTATAATCAAATTTATTATTTCTTGTGACATTGGAATATTTTTTTCTTTAAAAAAAGTTCTAGCTATTGAAGATAATGTTTGGATATTGTCACCATAAAAAGGAGTACAAATTAAATTTTTTTCTTTTTCAAAAAATGTTCTCAATTTAGATTTTTTTTCAAGGACATCCGCTATTAATATCACAGTAATATCACTAAGTTTTTTTTCTAATATTTTTTCTATTTCATTTTTTATTCTATCAGATACGTCAGAAATAATTATAAGCTTCTCTTTTTCAAAAAAAGATTGAGAATAAATATTGTTATAAAAATTTTCTAAATTTGCTAGTACTTCTTTTTCGTTGTATTTAAATGTATTTTCTTTGAAATTTTCTAAAAATTTTTTTTCAATAATTTCTTTTTTTTGACCCTCATTTTTTCCATAGAATAAATAAATTTTGTTTTTGGTTATTTTTTTTTCAAGTTCAAAAGTTTTTAATATCATTTATATGTTTGACAAGTATATCAATACATCATCAATAATCTTATTGATTAGCAATTGTTCTAGTTCCTTTTGATATTGAGAAAGTTGAAATTTATCATCTTGATTATTAAAATTAATGCTTTGTTTAAATTCTTTTTTAATGAAGTTGTTATTATTTTTTTCATTAATTCCAATATTTAATATCATACTTAATTCATATACGTTCGGATTACCTTTTGAGTCTTTTGATTTAGTTTCAACATATTTTTTACTTTCAATCTCAATAATTAACTTATTATCGACATCACTATTTGAGAAAGTTTTTAGAGTTCTTGCAAATTCGTTGTTTAAAGGATTATTTTTTTTTTGGATTTCGTCTATCGAAAAATTTATATTTTTAGACGAATAAATTGGTTCAAAACCACAACTTACAAAAAGAAAAAAAAAATATTAAATAAAATTTTTTGTTCTTTATCATATAATTAAATTAATTAACTTATTCTTAATATATATACTTTTCTTAATTTTATTTTTATTCAAAAATTTTTGAATTTTTTCATTTTTTTCTAGTTGCTTCAATAATTCTTTTTCATTAATTTCTTTATTTAATGTAATTAATTCTCTCTTTTTTCCATTAATTTGTATAACTATGTTGAAAACATTTTTTTTAAGATATTTTTTATCTACTTTTGGCCATTGATCTTTATTGGTTACATTTAACTCCTCAAGACACTCTTCAGTTAAATGGGGTATAATTGGTGAAAAAGCTTTTAAAATATTAGAATAATTATCCAAAAAATCTTTTTTACTATTTTTATCCTCTATAGATTTACTAAGAAAATTAAAAGTCTCGTATAAGTTAGCAACTATTACATTGTAATGAAAATTTTCTAAATTTTTGGTTATTCTATCAATTATGTTGTTCGAAAAAGAATTAATGTTTTCTAAATTATCAATTTTATTTTGATTTTCAAATTTATGGTTAATTATTTTTTTATGTAAAGTCCAAAATTTTTGAATAAATTTATACGCTGAATTCATGCCCTGATCAGACCATTGAATATCTTTTTCAGGTGGGCTATCTGACAATATAAATAATCTAACAGCATCAGCGCCGTAATTATCGATCATAATTTGAGGATCAATAGTATTTTTTTTTGATTTCGACATAGACTCACTAGGTCCTACCTGGATTTTAAGACTCGGATTTTCCTTTAGATAATAATTTTTACCATCTTTAGTTTCAATCTCATCTGGTGAAAACCAATTATTTTTATCATCTTTATATGTTTCATGACAAACCATACCTTGTGTAAATAACCCCTCAAACGGTTCTAAATTAATAAATTCTTTTTTTTCTGATCCTAGAGCTCTCATAAAAAATCTGGAATATAAAAGGTGTAAAATAGCATGTTCAACACCTCCTATATATTGATCAACTGGCATCCAGTATGAAATGTCTTTTAAATTAAAGCCTGAAGCTTTGTTATCTGGTGAACAAAATCTCAAATAATACCAGGAAGAATCAACAAAAGTATCTAGAGTATCTGTTTCTCTTGTACAATCTTCTCCATTTATTTTTATTTTTTTCCATTCAGATTGGTGTTCTAAAGGATTACCTTTTACTTTTAAATTGATATTTTCAGGAAGTTTAACTGGTAAATCTTCAATGGGAATTTTTACGATATCACCATTATTTTTATAAGCTATGGGAATTGGACATCCCCAATATCTTTGTCGTGATACTCCCCAATCTTTTAGTCTAAAATTTATTTTTTTTTTACCAAGATTTTTTTTTTCAAGAATATCTATAGTTTTTTCAATAGACTCCTCCGGACACTTAAGATCATTTAAAATCTTTGAATTAAAAATTTTACCAGACCCAGTGTAAGCCTCAGTGGTTATTTCAAAATTTTCATCCGCGTTAGGTGGACATACAACTGGTTTAATTTTAAGACCATATTTATTAGCAAAATCAAGATCTCTTTGATCATGAGCTGGGCAACCAAAAACTGCTCCAAATCCATAATCCATTAAAACAAAATTTGCAAAATATACTGGTACTTGAATATTTTCATCTAAAGGATTTATTGCAATTATATCTGTTTTAAATCCAATTTTTTCAGCTCGAGCAATTGACTCTTCTGTTGTTCCCGTTTTACTACATTCTTTTTTAAATTTTATAAAATCCTTATTATCTTTATAGAATTTTGAAATTGGATGATCTACTGAAACTGCAAGAAAAGAAAAACCAAAAAGTGTATCCGGTCTTGTCGTAAAACATTTTATTGATTTAACAGGAAATTTAGTTTTAATTTTAAAATCAATTTCGCATCCAAAAGATTTTCCAATCCAATTCTTTTGCATAGTTTTTACCTTATTTGGCCAGTTTTTCAGTTCCTCAAGGCCATCTAATAAATTACTAGAAAATTTTGATATATTAAAAAACCATTGATTTAGTTTTTTTCTTTCAACCGGAACCCCAGAACGCCACCCTTTACCATCTATAACTTGTTCATTCGCTAGGACTGTTTCATCTACTGGATCCCAATTTACATAATTTTCTTTTCGATAAACTAGTCCTTTATCGAATAATTCTAAAAAAAAAGCCTGCTGATGTTTATAATATTCTTCAGAACAAGTTGAAATTTCCTTAGACCAGTCAATCGATAGACCGAGTAATTTTAGTTGCGATTTCATAGTTGCTATATTCTTTTCTGTCCATACTTTTGGATCTAGATTATTTTGTTTCGCAGCATTCTCAGCAGGCATTCCAAATGAATCCCATCCCATAGGATGTAGAACGTTAAAACCGAGCATCTTTTTGTATCGCGCTAATACATCCCCAATAGTATAATTTCTCACATGACCCATGTGAATCTTCCCAGATGGGTATGGAAACATTTCTAGACAATAAAATTTTTTTTTGTTTTTATCTATTTTAGATTTGAAAATTTTATTTTTTTCCCAAAAACTTTGCCATTTTTTTTCTACAATTTTAAAATTATATCTTTCCACAAAATTTTTCTAAAATATCATATTTGATCATTTTGCTTAAGTCTTTTTAATTTGGGCTTATTTCTTCAGATCCTCTTGGAATTTTTTTTCGTCTTTCTTTAACCATTTTATCAATTTTGTTTTTTTCTAAGAAAGCAGCCTTTTTTAAAATTGCCAGTTTTATTTCATTAGCAATTTTTGTTTGGATTAAATTGACTTTACAATTATTTGTATTTTGTTCACAAATTCGCTCGTGAACATTGATTTTTAAAGCATCTGATCTAATTTCATTTGTTAAAAACCTTACTGTTATCTTTAAATCTCTCTTTACATTATTTTCATTAGACGTATTTCCATTGAACCAATCAGTAATAATTATTCCTCCTGAATAACTTGCATTAATTAAAGGAACAAAGTCTAGAGTTTCGACTGAAGCTCGCCATAATTCGTTTGCAGATGCAAAATCAAAAGTTCCACCTTTACTTTTTCCCATTCCAAAACGTACACCTTTTCCTTGTTCTATGTTTCTTTGAACTCTTTCATTAACATTTACTGGATTATCTTTGACGTCTGAGCGTTTAAAAATCTTATTTCCCCCACAACTATTCAAAAAAAATAAAATTATTAATGAAAAAATATATATTTGCTTATGATTCATCATTTTTAACCAATTTAACAAGATTAGGCTAAGAAACATTAGAATGTTAAAATATCAATAAAATAATGAATTTTAATGTTGTAAAATTATCACACTAGTTAAAAAAAATTGAAAATTGAGGAATTTTGAGAGTTTTGGTGATCTTATGCTGCTAAAAACCTCCCATTCATATGAATAAAAATAAAGGAGATTATATGATTAACTTAAAAAAAGTGGGTCTTACAGCTCTAGCAGGTTCGTTAGTAGCAGTAAGTGCTCAAGCTGGTGAGTTATCAGTTACTGGTGCTGCGAATGTTACGTATACAACTGGTAAAAGTGGTGACAATTCAGCTAATGCAATAGGTACTGACAAAGACGTTAAGTTCTCTGGAAGTGGTGAATTAGATAATGGTTGGACATTTGCTATTCATACTTTATCAAAAGATGACTTAACAGTATCTTCAACTGCAACAACAATCACTATGGGATCTATGGGTACAATAGGTGCTGGTACAGGTGGTGGTACGAACATAAATGGTGCGTACGATGAGCCTCTTCCAACAGCTTATGAAGAAGTATCTGATGGTGGTCAAGGTCAATCAGCTGCTAACTACATTGGTAATTGGGCTGATGACTCTGCAATCGTTTATTCACTTCCAGCAATGGAAATGGGTGGAGCAACTATCAACATGGGTCTAGAGTACTCTCTAAACGCTGGTACAGCTACGTCTAACGACGGTGGTACTGCTGTTAGAAGTAACTCATACGGAAATGGTTATGGTTTAGGTGTAACTGCTTCTTATGATGCATTAACAATTGGTGCATATGTTGCTGAAAGAGATAACAAAAACCCAACAACTGTTGCAGACGTAAGAGACGAGTTCAATGGAACTTGGTTCGCTAAGTATAATTTTGGTCCAGTATCAATTGGTTACCAAAAGATTTATGTTGATGCAGGTCTTACAACTAACACTGCTGAGTACACAACTACAAATCCAAAAACTGTAGGTACTTCTGGTGGTATTGTTGAAGGTGACTCAATGTCAATTGCATTTAACATAAATGACAATTTATCAATTTCTTACGCAGAAACTGATGAGACATACGATGCACAGGATAACCAAAAGTCTGGTACAGCTGTAGAAGACGTTGAACAAAGCTTAGAGTCATTGCAAATTGCATACTCTATGGGTGCAATGTCAATTAAAGCTTACTCAACAGAGACTAAAAATCCTAACTATGATGGAGATGCAGAAACGCAAAAATCTAACGAGATTGCGATCGGTTTAGCATTCTAAATTATTAGTTATCTAATATTTATTAAACGGCCTAAGATATTCTTAGGCCGTTTTTTTTTATCCAATCTATTGCAGCGAAACCAACAACACTTGTGCACTTTAGTTTTTTATAGTTCTTTTGATTTAAACCACCTAAAGCTATAGTTTTTCGATTTGTTTTATTAATAAGAATATTAAATTTTACTATATCCAAATATTTCTTATTTTTAGGGTTGTAAAAAATAGGAGAGATAAAAATTTCTCGACATCCTTGGTTTTCTTTAATTTTAAGTTCAGCAGGATTGTGTGCTGACCCGATAATTTTAAAATTTTTTTTTAAATTAATGTTTTTATATTTTAAAATCTTGTTAAATGACGGTAAATAAAGACCATCTAGATTGTATTTTAAAGCTATATTCAAATTATTTGATATGAATAATTTTCTTTTATTTGCTTTACAAAATAATTTTATTTTTTTTATTGTTTTTTCATTATTGTTTTGATGATAATTTCTGTAAATAATATCTATGTTTTTATTCAATTTTAAAATTTCATCTTTATTAAAATCGTCTATAAAATAATAAATATTATACTTATGAATCATAACGTTGTTCAAAATTTAAATTTAATTATAAATGAAGTAGAATTAAAGAGCAAAAATGTCAAAATTATTGCTGTTTCAAAAACTTTTCCCACAGAGATAATTTATCCTCTAATAGATTTTGGACATTTACATTTTGGTGAAAATAAAGTTCAAGAAGCTATTTCAAAATGGCCGGATATTAAGGATAAATATAAAAATATAAAATTACATTTAATTGGCAAATTACAAACTAATAAAGTTAAATATGTTTTACCTTTATTTGATTATATTCATTCTTTAGATAATTTAAAATTGGCTGACAAAATTAATTCAGAACAAGAAAAAAAAAAATTTAAACCTAAAATTTTTATTCAAGTAAATATTGGAAATGAGATTCAGAAAAGTGGTGTAAAAGAGGAAGATCTAGGTTTATTTATTAAAGATTGCCGAAATAAATTTAAATTAGATATTATCGGTCTAATGTGTATTCCACCTAACGATAATAACGAGGAATTTTATTTTAAAAAAATGTGTGAGCTGTGTAAGAAATTCAAATTAAATGAATTAAGTATGGGTATGTCAAATGATTATAAATTAGCTATTGAAAATGGAGCAACTTTTATAAGAGTAGGGTCAAAAATTTTTGGAGAGAGAACTAAATAATTTTTATTTTTGCATTTTTTTTTAAGATTTTAATTAAAATTAAAAAATCTTGTAATTTGAGAGCAACACACCCCGCAGTTGGTTTATAATCATTTGTAAGATGTATAAAAATTGCACTACCTTTACCCAATATAGGCTTCTTAAAATTATATTTTATAGGAATAATAAAATCATATTTTGAATCAGATCGAAACATTGTTTCATGTTTGATCTCTTTATCTTTTTTAATAATAGTATTATATTTATTTGGATTTCCTAAGTCGTTACACCATCCCATATTTTTCTTTATAGGTATACATTTGAGTTTTGTATGAGGTTTTTTAAATTTATCTTTGCGATAATATAATTTATCTAGACTAAAAATACCTTTGGGTGTTTTTTTATCTCCTTCAATTTTTTTAGAGGTGGTACCCATTTTTCCTATTGAACATTTGAATTCAAAATCTTCAACATGAAGTGTATCTTTATTTTTTAAAAGAATTATCATATTCTTATTTTGATGAATATTACAAAAATTATATTTTATGATCAAAAAGAATTATATAAGATTTTTAAAGAATTAAATGATTTCTTCAATCTTAATATACAAAGTGCAAGCAATAAAAATGATTTAAAACTATTAATTAAAGATTCAAATAATTTTTTAATAATTACAAATAATTTAATTTCAAATTTTAAAAATCAATTAATAATTGATAACAAGCCTTTAAAAATTCAAAAAATTTTGGAAAAAATAAATATTGAAATTCTTAAAAATAACTATTCTCAAAAATCGAACATAAAAATTGGAAATTACTTACTGAATATAAATTCAAGAGAAATCTTTTTAAATAAAAAGTCCCTAAAATTAACTGAACAAGAAATCAAAATGATAATGTATCTATCGAAATCTGAAAAACCAGTGACCATAAATGAACTTCAATCAAAGATTTGGAGTTATGCTTCTAGTCTAGAAACACATACTGTTGAAACACATATTCATCGCCTAAGAAAAAAAATACTTGATTTATTTAATGATAAAAACTTTATATTAAGTACAAAAAAGGGATATTTAATTAATTGAAAAAAAAAAATAAAATTGCAAAAGATTTATTTACTAGAAAATATAAACCACGTATCGTAAAAGCAAAAAAAGGTAAAGGGAGCTTTAAAAGAGAGAAAATGAAAATTAAAGTCTAGCTCCTATTTGTTGAATTATCTTTGAAGACATTTCAGTTCCTCTTTCTAAGCAATTTTCTTGAGAAAAATTATTTATGTAACCATGTAGGTAACCTGATGCAAATAAATCTCCTGCTCCAGTTAAATCTTTTATTTGAAGGTTTTTTTTTGCTTGAACTTCAGTAATTTCTTCTCCTTTTATGGACACAGCACCATTTTGTCCTCTTGTTATGATTAATAATTTTTTTATTTGTTTACCAAATTCAATTACATCATTAAAATTTTTTGCATCAATTAATGATGTTATTTCTTGTTCATTGGCAAAAGTGATATCTAATTTATTTTTGACTAATTCTAAAAAATGAGATTTATGTCTATCTACACAAAATTTATCAGATAAAGACATTGCTATTTTATTTGCATTATCAATCGCTTTATCAAATGCTTTTTTTGGATCACCTTTATCCCATAAGTACCCTTCTAAAAAAGTAATTTCACTTTTACTTACTGCTTTTACGTCCACATCTTTTTCATTAATTTTACCTGCTATTCCTAAAAAGGTGCACATTGTTCTTTCTGAGTCTGGGGTTACTAATATTAAACAAGTACCAGTTGGAAGATCTTCTTTTTTTTTAGAGTATACATAATCAACACTCTCTTTTTTAAGTCCAATTTCATATTTTTCACCTAAATCATCATCTGAAACTTTACCAATAAAACCAACCTTATTACCTTGTTGGGATAAGCCAACTATAGAGTTTGCAACTGACCCTCCTGAAATAGTTTTTTCAATTTTAAGATTTGTCAATAAACCTTTAAACTCATTCTCATCAAAAATTAATTTCATATTACCTTTTGATAAATTATTTTTTGATAAAAAACTTTCTTCTACTTTACAAATTACATCTACTATTGCATTACCAATTCCTAAAATTTTCATACTAAGCTTTTTTAGTTTTAATAGGTTTTATTCTTTTAGGATAACAAGTAGTACAAATTTTACAAGTTAATCCATAGCAATCTCTTGCTTTACAATATTCTCTTCCATAATAAATTATTTGTAGATGAAGTTTGTTCCAATCTTTTTTGGGGAATAATCTTTTAAGATCTTTTTCAGTTTGAATAACATTTTTACCATTTGTTAGTCCCCATCTTTGTGCAAGTCGATGGATATGCGTATCAATAGCAAAAGCTGGATAACCAAAACCTTGTGACATAACAACACTAGCTGTTTTGTGACCAACTCCAGGAAGTTTTTCTAATTCCTCAAAAGTTCTGGGAACTTTCCCATCATATTTATCAATAAGTATTTTTGATAAATTATAAATACTTTTTGCCTTAATTCTAAAAATACCTATTTTTCTAATCAATTTCTCAATTTTATTTCGTCCTAATCTTACAAAATGTTTTGGTTTATAATATTTTGGATAAATATCTTTAGTGACATTATTCACGTTTACATCAGTACATTGTGCAGAAAGTAAAACAGATATTAGTAAAGTGAAAACATTTCTGCTTTTTAACGGAACTTTTATTTTTGGGTAAGTTTTATTTAAAATTTTAGAAATTTTTTTCGCTTTTTGAATTTCATTCATTAATTGAAATTCATAAGATCTCTCATTGAATAAAGACCAGGTTTCTTTTTCATTAACCATTTCGCTGCTGATAAAGCACCTTCAGAATACAAGGATCTATCAAAGGCCTCATGATTTAGAGTTATTATTTCTTTACCACTTGAGAATTTAACTTCATGTTCACCAATAATTTCCCCTCTTCTCCAAGAATTAAAATTTATTTTATTTCCATAAGGAAAAGACTTTTTGTTTAAATATTTTTTACCAATCAAACTATAAAAATTTTTATTTTTGCCGACCGCTATTCCTTTACCAAGCATTAAGGCAGTTCCCGAGGGATAATCTTTTTTATGTTTGTGGTGTATTTCGAGAATTTTACTTAAAAAGTTTTTTCCAAGAGAATTTGAGGCTATTTCAGTTAAATACATTAGAAGATTTATGCCAAGACTCATGTTTCCTGCTTTTAAAATTGGTATTTTTTTTGAAAATTGTTTAATTAATTTTTCCTCTTTTTTTGTAAAGCCAGTTGTTCCTATTACAACTTTTTTTTTTAATTTAGATGCTATCTGAAGTACTTGAAAAGTACATTTAGGAATTGTAAAATCTATTATTAGATTAGCTTTCTTTAAAGCTTGCTCATTGTTCAATTCTACTTTTATTCCATGAATTTTCTTTTTTACTTTTTTATTTTCAGTTAATGCAACCAATCTAAAATTCTTATTTGATTTTATTGATCGAACGATTTGTTGCCCCATACGTCCCATGCATCCTGTTACTGCTACATTAATTTTTTTCATCTAAAGATAAGATAACAGGCTATCACAATAGGGATCACAATTATAGACCAAATGATCAAATTTTTTAAAAATTGCTTTAATTCTGAATTAGATCTTAAAAAACTAGGAAGTACCAAAATTAAAACTGCTACTAAAAATATTGCAGAAAATATCTTTTCAATTATCATTAATTAATTTTTCCAAAAATCTTTTGCCTTTTGAAAAAATTTTTTAATACTTGGATTAGATTTTTCATTTTCAATTTTTCTAAATCTTTCTAATAATTCTTTTTGTTCCTTATTCAGATATACAGGAATTTCAGTTTTAACTTGTACGTATAAATCTCCAAAATCACCTCTACGCATGAATGGCATACCTTTGCCTTTTAATCTAAATTGCTTACCATCTTGAGTACCGTCTGGAATTTTAATTTTTGCTTTTTTTCCATCAATTGTTGGTATCTCAATTGTTGTCCCTAGTGCAGCGTCAGCAATAGAAATAGGGAATTCAAAAAACAAATTAACATCAGACCTTTTAAAAAGCTCATGAGATTTGACATTGATAAACAAGTATAAATCTCCATTTGCTGCACCTCTAGTTCCGGCCTCTCCTTTTCCTGCAAGCCTAATTCTAGTACCATCATCTACCCCTTTGGGTATAGTTACTGATAATTTTTTTGATGCTTGTTTATTTCCTTGACCATTACAATCTGTGCACGGGTTAGTTATCTCCTCTCCACTACCAGCACATTGTGGGCACGTTTGTTGAACCGTAAAAAAACCTTGGTTTGAACGTACTCTTCCATTTCCTCCACAGTAAGTACATCTGTCTGGATTAAACCCTGGTTTAGATCCATTACCTTTACAAGTAGTACATTTTTCTGAAGTAGAAAATTGAATATTTTGTTTTTTGCCCTCATATGCTTCTTCTAATGAAATTGATAAATCATACCTTAAATCTGATCCTCTATTGTTCGAATTTCTACCTCTAGTGCTTCTTCTGCTACCACCAAAATCTCCAAAAAAATCTTCAAAAATATCTGAAAAGTCAGCTCCACTAAACCCGCCAAAGCCACTAAAACCACCTTGTCCACCACCATTTTCAAAAGCGGCATGACCGAAATTATCATAATTTTCTTTTTTGGATTTATCTGAGAGAATTCCGTAAGCTTCACTTGCTTCTTTGAATTTTTCTTCAGCAGTTTTGTCACCTGGATTTTTATCAGGATGATACTTTACTGCTAGTTTCCTATACGCTGACTTTAGTTCTTCTGGACTTGCACTTTTTTTTACACCCAAGACATCATAGTAATCTCTCTTAGCCATTTATTTATCCTGGACAAATAGATGTCAGTTAAGCGCTTTTTTCTTTATTCTCGTCTTTTACTTCCTCAAAATCCGCATCAACAACATTATCGTCTTTTTTTTCCTTTTCATCTTTTCCATTATCTTTTCCAGACTCTGGTTTTGTGCTTTGTTGCGATTTATAAATTGCTTCACCAAGTTTCATCGAAGCTTGCACGAGAGCTTCAGTTTTTTTCTTAATGTCCTCAATATCCTCACCTTTTAGGGATTCTTTTAATGCCGATGAACCATCTTCGATTGCTTTTTTTTCAGCATCTGAAATTTTTGATCCATGTTCTTTAAGATTTTTTTCTGTTGAATGAATTAAAGTATCTGCTTGATTTCTTACATCAACTGATTCTCTTTTCTTTTTATCGGCTTCTTTATTTGCTTCTGCATCCTTAACCATTTTTTCAATTTCTTCTTCACTTAAACCCCCAGATGCTTGGATTTGAATTTTTTGTTCTTTGCCAGTTCCTTTGTCTTTAGCAGAAACATTAACTATTCCATTAGCATCAATATCAAAAGTTACTTCAATTTGTGGAACTCCTCTTGGAGCAGGCGCTATTCCAACTAATTCAAAATTACCTAATAATTTATTATCAGTCGCCATCTCTCTTTCACCTTGAAGAACTCTAATTGAAACTGCAGGCTGATTATCTTCAGCTGTGGAAAAAACTTGGCTTTTTTTTGTTGGAATTGTTGTATTTTTATCAATTAGTTTTGTTGATACTCCTCCTAGAGTTTCAATTCCTAAAGACAGAGGTGTTACGTCTAATAAAAGAACATCTTTAACATCTCCTTGTAACACTCCAGCCTGAATAGCAGCACCCATAGCAACAACTTCGTCTGGGTTAACACTTTTATTTGGTTCCTTACCAAAGAAATTTTTTACCTCATTAATAACTTTTGGCATTCTAGTCATACCACCTACCATTACAACTTCATTGATATCGCTTGCTGAAATACCTGCATCTTTTAAGGCAGTCTTACATGGTGGAATTGTTTTAGCTATTAAATCTTCTACTAAAGCTTCAAGCTTAGCTCTAGTCATTTTTAGATTTATGTGTTTTGGACCTGTCTTATCGGCAGTAATAAATGGTAGATTGATATCAGTTTGCTCTGCTGCAGATAATTCTATTTTGGCTTTTTCCGCAGATTCCTTTAATCTCTGTAAAGCAAGTTTATCAGACTTCAAATCTATTCCGCTATCTTTTTTAAATTCAGCAATTAAGTAATTTACTATTGCATTGTCAAAATCTTCTCCACCTAAGAAAGTATCTCCGTTAGTAGATTTAACTTCAAAAACACCATCTCCAAGCTCAAGAATAGAAACATCAAATGTTCCTCCTCCTAAATCGTATACAGCGATTTTTTTATTTTGTTTTTTATCTAATCCATATGCTAAGGATGCAGCTGTTGGCTCATTTATAATTCTTAACACCTCTAAGCCAGCAATTTTCCCCGCATCTTTAGTAGCCTGTCTTTG
>MDTA01125386.1_pt1 | contig 15778 bp, 17 predicted proteins | sample 811151 | NCBI WGS metagenome assembly MDTA01 (sample SAMN05326648, study PRJNA326480) | marine metagenome | isolation source: seawater | place: Indian Ocean: South | collected 2010 | reverse complement strand
CGGATTATAATAATAGAAAAGTTAAAATTCTTAAAAACAAAGTCACTATTGCTCCTTCTTGGGGTAAAAAAAATTTAATTCATTATAATCTAGATATTTTTTTTCAATCACTTTTAAATAATAATTTTCAGATAAATTTTAGACCTCACTACCAAATGATAAAATTTAACTCAAAGATAATAAAAAAAATTCAACGAAACTTTTCTTCAAACAAAAATTTCTTATATGAGGGTAACAATAGTAGTTTTGAAAACGTATTAAACTCAGAAATTCTTATAACTGATTGGTCTGGCATGGGAATAGAATATGCTTTCATAACCGGTATGCCTGTTATTTATGTAAATACTGAAAAAAAGGTAAATAATAAAAATTTTAATGATATAGAAGAAATTCCAATTGAAATTAAAATAAGAGATAAAATCGGTATTATAATTGAGCCTGAAGAATTACAAAATATTGTTTTATACATTGAAAAACTCAGATCTAATTTAGATTATTACAAATCGAATATTTTAGAGCAAAGAGAGAAATACATATTTAATTTTAAGCTATCATCTAGTTACATTACTGAAAAAATATTGAAATTTTAAAATAAAATTAAATATATTTAGCTTTTTAATCTCATTTTTTAAAAATAAGAAGTTTGATTTGTTTTAGGAGTTAAATAAATATAAAAAATTTAAAAAATATTATCTAAAAATTTACTAAGTTATAAACTGATGACAAAAAGATATAAACAAGGTCTTAAAATTTATAATGTAATAAAAAAACTTTTTTCAGTTAATAGAAGTTTGACTGGAGATGGAAATAGAAAAAGTTTAAAAATATTAAACTCTATATGTAATAATTTAAAAATATTAGAATTTAAATCTGGAACTAGTGTTTATGATTGGAAGGTACCTAAAGAATGGAATGTTAAAGATGCATATGTAAAGTGTGGAAATAAAAAAATTATAGACTTTAAAAAAAATAATCTGCACTTGGTTTCTTATTCTGAGCCGATAAAAAAAACTATTTCATATTACGAACTTAATAAAAATCTTTATTCTATTAAAAAGATTCCAAACGCAATACCTTACGTTACATCATATTATAAAGATAGATGGGGATTTTGCATTGAACATAATAAAAGAAAATATTTAGATAAGAAAGAAAAATATCAGGTATTTATAAATTCCAACTTTAAAAAAAATGGTAGCATGTCAATAGGAGAAATTTTCATAAAAGGAAAATCAAATAAAGAAATTCTTCTAAGCACAAATATTTGTCATCCTTCTATGGTAAATAATGAACTTTGTGCGCCTGCAATATTGAGTTTTGTATCTAATTATTTAAAAAAAAAGAAAAATTATTTTTCATTTAGAATATTATTTTTACCAGAGACGATTGGAACAATCACTTACTTAAAAAAAAATTTAAAAATAATGAAAAAAAATTTTAGAGCTGGTTTTCATGTTTCTTGCTTTGGGGATAGGGGCAATTTTTCAATGATTAGTACAAAATATAAAAATAGTTATTCAGATTTTATAGCAAGTAAAATTTTAAAAAAAAATAATAGTTCAAATATTTATCCTTTTAAATTTTGTGGGTCTGATGAAAGACAATATAATTTTCCAAATATAAATTTACCTGTTGTTACAATAACAAGATCGAAATTTGGAAATTTTAAAGAGTACCATAACTCATTGGACAATTTAAAAATAACAAATCCTAAAACGCTTCAAAAATCTTATGACTTTATATTAAATATAATTAAAGAGATCAATGAAGATAAAAAAAATAATTATCCGAACACGAGTATTCTAAATAATTCTCTCCTAAAAAAAGAAACATATTTAAATAAATATTTTTTAAAAGTTTACAGCAAAACTTATTGTGAGCCTTTTCTTTCCAAAAGAAATCTTTATAGAAATGTTTCAAAAAGTCTGCTCACTAACAACGAATTTATAATGTTCAATTTATTATATTATGGTGATGGGGTTAGAATAAAAGATATATCAAAAATTTTAGGTGCAAGAGTAAAAAAAGTTTTTGAAATTGCTAGTATGTTAAAAAAGAACAGACTTATTGATTTAAAAAGATAATTATTCCTCTAAATTAATGATTACAAAATAATGAGGTTGTAATAAACATCCTGAAACCTGATAGTCACCAAGAATTCTAGTGGCTAAAGGACGTTTTTCCTTTCCTATACTTTTAGAAATATTTTTCTTATTAAAAAAATTATCTTTTATAATTTTTATTTTTGATTTTGGATGAATTTTTTTAATAGTTTGCGTTATATAATCAAAAGATAATATGTTAAAATATGAGTAAGCTCTTGGGTTACCTTTGTTGTCAAATTCATCAACAGGTTTAATGTCGGTATCAGACCACCACCGATTATTATAAACTAACTGAACTTTATAAGAAACATCATAAAGCACAGTTCTTAATATTACTGTCTTTTTGCTTACTCTTATAATTTCTTTTAGAGGTTTTTTAATATCATTTAAATGAATAAATACGTTGCTACAAAAAGATATATCAAATTCGTTTTTTTTGAATGGAAGATTATATATATTTCCTTTTATGAAGTTCACATTTTTATCATTTTTCCAAGCAAGTTTGGCCTTATCTAAAAATATTGAATACGGGTCAGTACCTGTGTATTTAAAGTTTTTTTTGATCCTTTTTTTAATAGATCTATAAAAATGACCACAAGCACAACCTACATCAAGAATTTTGTCATTTTTTTTAACAATTTTTGTTAAAATATTTGCTATTGCTTTAGAAGTTTCCATTTCTGGAGATTTTCCAATTGCTCTATCATAATAAACTTTTGCATTATTTGAATTATTTTTATACTCATTTAAACATAATCCGTATTTGTCAATTATTGCTTTTTTATTTTTTTTCATATTGAATTAATTAACTCCCATTTGTTATTTAAACTAGTTTTCCAAATTTCATTATTTCTGTGTTTGTTTACTATTTTTTCAAATTCATCTTGATTCAGATCTAGGTATTCTAAAACTTCCTCAAAATCATCATGCGGAAATTCATGATCATATTTTCTAGCTAAATCTATTGCTTCTTGTCTTTTCATTTGATTATTCTGCAACATTCTGCATGCATCTCTTGTAGCTCGACCAAATCCAAACTTAATGTATTGCATATAATAATATAAGCAATCAATTTTATCGTCTAAGCTATCAAAATCTGTAAATGTTCCTGAAGTTCTTTTATTAGGATTAGTTTTAAAAGTTGGCATTTTTTCTTTGACGTAATTATAATTTTCTAACATGCTCCATTTAAAAAAATAGCTAAAATAGTATGCAGTAATATTTAACTTTTTTAACTCATCTTCATTTGGGTAAATATATGTTGCAAGATCATCTTCGCTAATTTCTTCGCTAACCCAATTTTCTGGATAATCACCTATTTGATGTTCAATTACCTCTCTTATATCTCTTTTTTTTTGACTTTCTTCATCTAAAACTAATCCTCCATATTCGCTTTCACCATGTTCAGCATAAAACACAAAAGGTATCCTATAATTTAGTGCAATTTTAAGTGGAGCTGAATTTACTCCAGCATCCCATGCCACTTTTGGATTACCTCTTTCTATAAAAAATCTTTTTGCAAGGTATCTTGATGTCTTTTGGTTGGGTTTTATAAAAATATTATCAAAACCCATTTTTGATAATTCATTTCTATTAAACTCGCCACAGTCATTTTTTATTAGAGGCGAAAATGTTACTAATAAGGGATTTAAATCGAATTCAAACTTTAACCTAATTGCGATAGATGTTGAATCTTTTCCACCTGACCATGGAACTATACAATCGTATCTTGATTTTTTTTCATTTTTAAACTTTTTAATTTCTAAAATGAGTTTATGAAATTCACTCTTTCGATTTTCCCAATTAATTTTTTTTTTTTCTTCGCTATATAAACAAGCATTGCATATACCTTTGTCATCAAAAACTATTCTTGGTCTTGAATCTGGCATAATACATTTTTTGCAAAAATTAATCATTTATTTATTTTCTAATTTTAATTTTATAATTCTTTAAAAAATTTTTTGCTGATAGTATGCTATGTTCAGTGAAATGAAATATATTTTGAGTACAAGCAGCTGAAATGTTTGTTTCTTGAAATAATTGTAGTATATGTTTCCAATTTCCAGCTCCTCCTAAAGCAATGATGGGACAATCTAATTGTTGAGACATATGTTTGATGAGATTGATGTCATATCCTAATAAACTTCCATCATTATCGATACTATTAATTAGTATTTCACCTACTCCATTAGATAAAGCTTTTTTGCCAAGAAACTCTGGAGTATGATTCATGCTCTTTTTTCCACTTTTGTAATAAACCTCATATTTATCTTCACAAGTTTTTTTACAATCCAATGCTTGAATAATTGATTGTTTTCCATATTTCATAGAAATCTCTTGGGATATTTTTGAATTACATATTGTTCCAGGTCCTAATACAATTTTGTCTGCACCATTTTTAAAGTAAATATCAGCCTCTTGAAGAGAGTTAATTCCTCCACCAATAGAAATTGGTACAAAACAATTTTTAGAAAAAAAGTTAATTAAATTTAAGTATTCTTTTGAAAATTTTTTGTTTGATAAATCTATAATAATCAACTCATCTATGCTCCACAAATCAACGAAATTCTTTGTGTATCTGTAATCTGGATTAAATTTTTTTGTTCTAAACAATACACCATCTAAAAATGTAAGAGAAATAATAATTCTTTTTTTTAGCATTTAGCAGTTATCACAAAAATTTTTTAATAATTTTAATCCATTAGATTGACTTTTTTCTGGATGAAACTGCACGCCATAAATATTATTTTTGTTTATAGATGAAACAAAATCAATGTCATAATTAGTTTTTGTCAAAATAATATCACTGTCGGATGATTTTAATAAGTATGAATGTGTAAAATAGAAATCAGAGTTGCTAGGGATACCATCAAACAATTTATTTTGATTAATGATTTTACATTCATTCCATCCTACATGTGGTATTTTGGTAGAATTAGAAAAATCTTTGAAAGATTTTATTTCACCACATAAATAAGATAATCCATTACTTTCTCCAAACTCATTACTGTTTTGAAATAAAACTTGAAAACCTACACAAATACCTAGTAGCGGAATATTTTTATCAATTTTTTTTTCGATTAATTTATCTATTTTTTTTATTTTGATTTTATTCATAAAATCTTTAAAAGCCCCGACTCCTGGGAGAATTATTTTATCTACATTTTCAAAATCAAAAGAAGATTTACAAATTTTAAAACTCAAATTCAACTTGTGAATTGCAGCAACAAGGGAAGTAATATTTCCTGTTTCAAGATCTATAATTCCGAGTTTCATAAGTATTTGTTTTCTAGAAATATTTTTGCACCTATTAAAGAAAAAATAAATTTTGAAAAATGATTAGGTATATTTTTTTTATCTATATCATTTTTTAATTTATTCAAATTTACTAATTCGGCTATTGGTGAATTTTTATTAAATATAAATTTGAAAACTTCTTTATTTTCAAGGTCTACTACTGAATTGATTGATGCATTAAAACCTTTTTTTTGTCTATTCAGTCTTATTTTGTCATTTAGTATATTTTTTGTAGCATCTCTTAATATTTTTTTTTGCAAACCATCTTCAATCAAATAATTTGGTGGTATACTTAAAGAAAAATTTAGTAAGTCCCTGTCTAAATATGGACTTCTATTCTCTATTGAATAATTCATTGAATTATGATCATCATGATTTAGTATTACTGGAACTACCTCATGAAATAATTCATTTAACATTCTATTTCTTAATAATTCATCACAATATTTTTTTTCCTCAAATTTTTGATCCAAATTTTTTGTAGAATATTTTTTTAAATTAAAATCATCTTCATAAACTAATCTTCTATTATTTTTGTCCTTGATATAGCAAAAAGGATCTTTCAAATTATCGTTTCTTAAATTTGGAAGTACAAATTTACTCCAATTCATCAAATTATTTTCAAAATCACTTAGCTCCTGAATGGTTGCTAAATGCAACAAATAATGATCGTAATATCCAGTAAATATTTCATCAGCACCAGTCCCAGAGATTGAAACTTTAAAACCTTTTTTTGAAATTTCTTCGGATAGAAAAGAATGAATATAATAAGATATAGTAGCAATTGGTCCATCATGTTGATTAACTAGTTGTTTCATTCTATCAAAAAATAAATTTTTTTTTTCATCCACATAAATTAAATTTGAATCACATTTAAGCTCTTTATTCACGATGTTAATATTCTCTTGCTCATTATATCTTTCATCTGAGTCTATAATTGAAAAAGTAGATAATTTTTGATTAAATTTTTTTCCTGCAATTGACACTAAAGTTGTTGAGTCGACTCCACCGCTTAAACAAAATGCCAATGGGACGTCAGCTCTCATTCTGTATTTCAAACTTTTAATTAAATGAAATTTAACACCTTCTATCGCATCTTTTTTTGACAAATTGTTATCAATTTTTACACTTGGGTTCCAATATTTTTTTTTTTTTAAATCTAGATTAAGATTAATTTTAAGATTTGTACTATTTTCTAATTTATATATTTTATTGTAGTACGTTTCATTTGTTTTATTTAAAGATTTATATCCTTGATATAAGTGTTTACTAATTAAATTCTTATTTTTTACAAATTCCTTTCTGCAGAGTGATTTAATAAATTTAATCTCAGATCCAAAAAAAAAACCTTTTTCACTTAAAAAATAAAATAGTGGTTTTTCTCCAAATGGATCTCTGGATATAAATAATTGTTTTTTCCTATCATCCCATATAGCAAAGGCCCACATCCCAATAAAATGATCAACACATTTTTCTCCATATTCTTGATATGCTTTTAATAATACTTCAGTATCTGATTTTGTTTTAAATTTATATTTATCTTTTAAATTTTCTTTTATTTCTAAATAATTATAAATTTCGCCATTAAAAATTAAAGTAAGATGTTCCTCAATATAAGGTTGATTAGATCTATCATTTAAATCAATTATATTTAGTCTAGAGTGTAATAAAGATAGTTTTTTAGACTTATAATCTTTGGTAATATAACTACTGAAATCTGGCCCTCTTAACCTCATCAATTTACTTGTTTCAATCAATGAGTTTTCTTTGATTAGTGACCTTTCGCTAATATATCCACTTATACCACACATTAGTTGATATTTTTCTTAAAAATTTTTTTATTTTTTTTTAAATTAGTAATAGATTTTTTTCCAATAATATTTTGTAAACCCAAAAATTTTTTTGAATTTGAAGATCTTAAAAAATTTGTATTATTTAATGTCAATAATTCTCCTTTTTTTATTTGTCTTCTAGAGTAAGGAGCTCTTCTAACTACATTTAAGTAATTTTTTTCACAAACTTGAATTTTTTTCTGATATTTTCCTTTTAGTAATTCAATCTTTCTGATTTTTTTTACCATTTCACTCATTTCTTTAAAATCTGCCGAAAGAGAGTGATCTCTAAATTTTGAAAAATTTTTATCAATAGTAAAATGTTTCTCAATAATTTTTGCCCCCATAGAAACAGCCACAAACACGGAGTCTAAGCCTAATGTATGATCTGAGTATCCAATAGTAAAATTCAATTTTTGTTGTAAGTAATTTACAGAATCTATGTTTGCAAATTTGTCTTTAACTGGATAACTCGTGACACAATGTAGAAAAGCAACATTTTTATGTGCTAAGTCCTTTCCTAAGGCTCTATAAATTCTATCTCTTAAAATTAAAATTTCATCAATGCTAACTAGGCCAGTTGAAATGATAATATTTTTTTTTGAGGAAATTACTTTATCAATCAAAGGAAAGAAATTATTATCACTCGATGCAATTTTGATTAAATCTGAGTTTTTTGATAAAAATTTAGCACTTTCTAAATCTAATGGAGTAGATATAAATTTAAGATTCTTTGAGTGTGCAAAATTCTTTAATTCAATAAACTGTTCATGCGAAATTTCAAACTTCTTTAATTGATCAAATCTCTTCTTATCAACTTTACTAATGAATTTTTCGGTAATATATGTTTGAAATTTTACTGCATCAACTCCAGCTCTAGAAGCTAAATCAATTAGTTTTTTTGCATTTTTAATGTTTCCCTCATGATTATTTCCTATTTCTGCAATTATAAATGTTTTATCTAGTCTCTGTAAATTTAGCTTTTGCATTCATTATTCTAGTTTATTTTTTTCCAAAAATTTTTATACCAAGAAATATATTCTCTGTATCCATTCTCAATTGAATGATTTGCTTTAAATCCAATTAGTTTATTTGCCTTTTCCGTATTTAATGTACCTCTTTCAGGCATAAACTTTTCTTTTTCTTTATAATTTACTTTAATATCTTTAAATTCCTCAGAAATTATTTTTATTAAATCATTTATCTTTCTTGCATTTCCATAGGTTATGTTGAAAGTTTCGTTTTTCGAATTTTCATTTTGACAACAATAACTAATTCCTCTCACCAAATCCTCTATGTAAGTAAAATCCAATTTATCTTCACCATCGCCGTTAATATTGATTTCTAATCCTTGTATGGCATTTTCAATAAAAATTTGTCCCACCCTTCTACTTACACACCTTTCTCCATATAAAGCTGATGGTCTAATGATCGTGTAAGGTAAATCAAATATTTGATTGTATGATTTGATCATTAATTCACCAGCGTACTTTAGAGTTCCATATATACCAATTGGTTTGCATGTTGCGTCTTCATAAACTTCTTTAGTTTGAAAATTACCATATACCATACTGGAGGACATGTAGATTACATGTATTTTTTTATTTTTTGCAAAATCTAAAGTATTTTCTAAAGTTCTAAGGCTATGATCAAATGTTGTATGAGGGTCTTTATTTGATCTATTAGCATGTGATACTGCCGCTAAATGAATTATAATATCTGGTCTAATATTTTCATATAAAACCGATATAGAGTTATAATCCCTTGCATCTTGAATAATTAAATCGATGTTATTTTTTTTTAAGAGATCTAATCTATTTTGTAGAATAGATTTATAAAGTTTTTGATTAATTATTTCATTATTATCTATGGAATAAATGTTATTTATTGACAAACTGTCAACAATGATTGGATCGTGACCTAACTTAGATAGATATATTGCTAAGTTGTGGCCAATAAAGCCACACCCACCTACTAATAGAATTTTTTTTGATGAAATCATTTAACAGCCTTTTTAAGATTTTTACATATAAAATCTATTTCTGAGTTCTTAAGTTTTGGATAGATTGGTAATGAAATATTTGTTGAACCATAGCTATCAGCATTTTTAAAATCTTTTAGGAATAAATTGTATTTTTTTTTAAAGTAACTCATTTTTGGTATTGGGTTTAAATAATGAATACTAAAACCTATTTTTAAAGCTTTTAAAATTTTGATTATTTTATCTCTTTTTTTGCTAAAAATTTGAAATACAAAAAAAGAACAATTTTTTGAATAAGGCATCATTTTAATAAAATCAATATTTGACAAATTTTTTATATATCTTTTGGCAATTTCGTGTCTTCTTTTAAGATTTTTCTTGTATCTTATTAATTGCGTATAACCTAATGCAGCCTGAAAATCTGTCATTCTATAATTAAAACCTAAATATTTTACATCGTAATCACCTGGTTTATTTCTATCTTTTATATCTTTGTCAATTCCAAATGCTTTTAGTTTTTTTACTTTACTATAGAATTTAAAATCATTTGTTATAAGCATACCTCCTTCACCAGTAGTAATTTGCTTGGTTGGATAAAATGAAAAACTTCCTGAACTACCATAGTTACCAACATGTTTGTTGTTTTCATAAGTTCCTAATGCATGAGCACAGTCCTCAAGTAGGGTAATTTTTTTTCTTTTACAAAATTTTTGAATAATTTTTGTAGTGCAAGGAAATCCTGCCATATGTACAATTATCACTCCTTTTGTTTTGGGAGTAATTTTTTTTTTAATTTCATTTAATGCAATATTGCCTGTAAGGAAATCTACATCTGCAAAAACAGCTTTTGCTCCAGTGTACTCGACTGCATTTGCTGTGGCTGTATGAGTTTGGGCTGGAACAATTATTTCATCTCCCTTTTTAAAACCAGATGCTAAACAGGAAAGATGTAACCCTGCGGTACAACTTGACAAAGAAACTGCATATTTTGAACCAGTAAATTTAGCAAATTCTTTTTCAAAGAGTGCTGTATATTTACCATGTGTTAACCAACCACTTTTCAAAATATTTTTAACTAAATTAATGTCTTTGTTATTAATATTTGATTTAGAAAACTTTATTCCAGTCATTATACTAAATATTTTATCCTAATTTTTTTTTTTTGTAACATTGATTTTTCTGCAGCAAAACAGACGGACATCAGATCAAATTGCTCTTGATGTTTAATCATAAGTTTTTTATTTTTTTTTACTAAGAAATCTATAAAATTTTGTATAAGTTTTTTTCTATTTTTTTTATCTGGGTAAGAACTATTTATTTTGTATAATTTGTTCCTTTTATATTCATATGATCCAAAATTATTATTAACTAAAGTTTGATTTTTTGAAAAAATCTTTAATTCGTGTATGTGATTATGGCATGCAGAAGCATTTGCAGAAATTTTTGCTAAAATATTGTTTGGGAATTCTAAAAGAAGTACTACGAGACTATTTTTTCTAAATTTAGTGTTTTTTGTTGGTTTATTGTTTGCGTAAGTGCTTACACTGATTGGTTTTAGGTTTGTTATCCACATTATTAAGTCTATTATATGAATTGCTGCACCATGAATAATTGAATATTCATTCAATTCAGATCTCCATCCAAAAAGTTTTATTTTTCTTCCCCAAATATAGTCACCTTCAATATAATAAATATCTTTTTTAGTAATTTTTTTTTTAAAATATTGAAACAGAGAATTTACTCTTAAAACTAAATTTGAAGTTATATATAAATTTTTTTTTTTTTCTCAGCAAAAAATATATTTTCTTTAATTGCTTTTCATTGAGACACATTGGCTTCTCAATTATCAAATTTTTGTTATTTTTAAGTCCGTTAATAATTTGTTTGAAATGACAATTATCAAAACTTGCTATTGAAACGAGATTAATATTTTTATCAGAAAATATTAAATTTTCATTGTCAGTAATTATTTTATTTGGATATTTTTTTTTTAATATTTTAATTTTATTCTGATCTTTTTCACAAATTATTTTAACTTTAGATTTATTAAAATTTTCAATTGCCTCTAAGTGTTTTTGGCCAATGCCCATTCCTATTATTGCAGCAGTAATTTTCATTAAAGTTTAAAATTAGAAAAATTATTTTTTTTTATTTTTTTTTTGATTTTATTTAAATCATTTATTGTATCTATTGATAGCTTTAAAGGGGTATATTTGTAATTATTTATAAAATTTTTTATTCTAAATTTACTAGAATTTTCATAAAAATAAGAAGTTACGTGTTCTTTATGGTTTATATTAAATTTACTTAGATTTTTCTTGATAATCGAAGTTCTTATAATTTCAACTGATTGTCCTTTTGGAAATGTTCTAGGAAATACATTAGATACTATATCAAATCTTTTTATTTTTTTTTTTATTAGCAAGGCCTTATCTAAAATCCTGAAATCAAACAAAGGACTGTCACCACTAATTCTAACAAAATAATTTGAATTGTATTTTTTTGCGGTATTGAAAAGTCTTAAAGCTACATTCAATAAACTCCCTCTATAAACATTAATGTTATTTAATCTCAGAAGATTTGCTAATTTGTCGTCGGATTTATGATTTGATGTTGATACAACAATATTAATTTTTTTTTTGGTTTTTTGTAAATTATCGATCAGATGAAATATAAGAGGCTTTCCATAAATAGGATATAGCACTTTATTTGTGAATCTTTTAGAACTAGACCTGGCTTGAATAACTACTAACAATTATTAATCTCTTTATGAATTAATTATTATTTATTAATAATGTTTTTTTAAAAAATAGCTATTTTTTTCCCAGTCAGATAAAAATTTTTTAACTTGATCAAATTTATCAATCTTAATACTTGGAACATGATTTTTTAATCTTTGTTTTCTTGCTAAAATAATTAAATCATTCTCATCATAATATCTATTGTGTGCAATAATTGAGAAGCCACAAATTTCGAGTAAATTTGAGAGAGAGTTATAAGAAAAAAACCAGGGATGGGTATTATTTGCCTCATGATTAGAAACAAAAAAATTGTAAATTGGTTTTTTAAATGGAACTAAAATTCTTGAGCTTTCAGAAATTAATAATAATCCATTTTTTTTTAAGGAATTGTGTATCGTCTTCAAAACATCTATAGGCTTTACACAATTACAAAGAGTCCACAATAAAGAACAAGCATCGAAGTTTTTAAAGTTTTTATACTTTCTGGAGTCTTCAATTGATCCATTAAATGATAAAAAACTTTTTCTATTCAGTTTTGATACTATTTTTTTCGTATTATTAAATAATTTTGGACTATGTTCTGTAAAATTAAAATTAATATTATTATTAATTCTTTTTAATTCTTTAGCAAAATTCCCCTCGCCAGTTCCATAATCACAGAACTCAATTGTTTTTGTTTTTTTAAGATGGTTATTTAAAAATAACGCTGAATAATAATGTCTTGATTTCATAATAGGGTTATTAGATGTATATTTAATTTTTTTTGTATCAATTTTTTTTGAATATATATTTTTTGACCATAAATTAAGACTTTGAGACGCATTGTTCGATGGGGAATGAAGGACCGTGCCAGTTTTTTTGGATATGAAAACTTTTGATTTAGATATTTTATTTTTAAATTTTACTTCAATCGTCCTGCCTTTTACCTTGCCTTCAAAATCTAAAGCAATTTCATTAATAAGTTTTTTATTTTGTAAAATCATAAATTAAACAAGATATATCATTTCAAAAAGTCAAAATTTTTTTTCATATTTAACCTCTAATAACTTTTTCGTCTATTTTATATCTCCCTCTACAATCAATTATTTTTTTTGAATAATTATAAATTAATTTATAATCAAATTGATCATGGTCTGTCATCAAAATTGTCAAATCAAACTTTTTTAAATTTTTATATGATAATTTTATACTTTTTTTGTTAATAGTAATATTTCTTGTTTGAATTTTTTTATTTACAAATGGATCAGAAAATTCAAAATTAATCTTATTTTTTATAAAGTGCTCAATAAGCTTAAGAGATGCAGACTCTCTTAAATCATCAACATTTTTTTTATAGGAAATTCCTAAAATTAGTATTTTTATTTTTTTTTTTGTAACCGATTTTCTTAACTTGTTTATTTTGGAAATTATAAATTTTATAATGCTTAAATTAATTTTTTCAGATAATTTAATAAACTTAGTTCTAATGCCTAATTTACCTGCTTTCCAATGTAAATAATTTGGATCAATTGGTATACAATGACCCCCAACACCAGGACCAGGTTCAAATGAGTTGAAACCATATGGTTTAGTTTTGGCAATTTTAATAATTTCAAAAATATCTAAGTTCATTTTGTCTGCAACTATTTTCATTTCATTTACGAAACCAATATTCACCGATCGGTAAATATTTTCCAATAATTTTGAAAATTCAGCAATTTCTAAATTCTGTGCTTTTACTACACTGTCAAAACTTTTTTTATAAAAATGACTTACTATATGTAAGCATTTGTTTGAGAAACCAGATACTACTTTTGGAATTTTATTAATTGAATTTTCGTTTAAACCTGGATTAATTCTCTCAGATGAAAAACCTAAGAAAAAATCTTTTCCTAGGTTAAATTTTTTCAATAACTTACTGGCCAATAACTCCCTGGTAGTACCTGGATAGCTTGTACTTTCTAATATAATTGTTTGATTTTTTCTGAGAAATTTATTGATAATGTTTATTGTTGATTTTAGAAATTCCAGGTTTGGTTTATTTTTTTTTAAAGGAGTTGGCACACAAATTATTATAAAGTCACACTGCAATAGGTACGAAAAATTAAATGTGCAAAAACCTTTTTTTGATATTATTTTTATATCTTGTTTAGAAATTCTGCTTAAATAAGAGGTTCCTTTTTTTAATTTTCTAATTTTGTTCTGATCTATATCAAAGCCTATTACTCTAAATCCTTTTTTTGCAAACAATATAGATAATGGCAAACCTACATATCCTAAACCTACTACCCCTACTGTTATTTTTTTTGAATCTATTAAACTAAACAAACTATTTTTATTGCTCATATCTATTTTACAATTAAACTGTAAATATGTTTAAACTCTTAAACCTAAAAACAAGAGATCTCAATATCAAAAATATTAATGAAATTTTAAAATTGAAGAATTCATATTGGAAATCAGATATGGAATCCCAAATGAAATATTTTAATAAACACATAAATAAGAACGATATACATATTCTTTTATATTATAATCTTGAATTTTGTGGTTATGTTTGTTTAAGAAAAAAAAATGGTTTTTATAAAAAAAAAAAAAATAATTTATCTCCATTTTGACACATTTATAATTAGTGAAAAATATAGAAAAAGAAACTTTGCCAACATTTTGATAAACTTTACAAATAGTATAATTACTTTCAATAAACTAATGTCAATTTTATATTGTGAAAAAAAAATTGTTAATTTTTATAAAAAATATTACTGGAAAGTAGCAAGTTATCATGACTTCAAATTAAGTATAAAAAAAAATAGTAAGAAATGTGTCATGACTTATAATTGTTAATTAGATGAAGGAATTATTTTGGAAAAAACATTCTGAGAATAGAATATATAATATTAAAAATTTTCGAAATTCAAAAAAAAATAATATATTTGCTAATTGGTCACCATATACTCGAGGTTTAACCTATTATAATTTTTTTTTAAATTATTATGTTAAAAAAAATAAGAAAAAATTTTTAGCTTTTAAAAAAAAGATAAACAATCTAAATCTTGGAAATGCCCCTGGGATAAAATATGATGATAAATATAATATTTCTTATGATGATTGCCTCTCCTTCGAGGAAATTATTTTCCTTAAAGATAAGAACAAAATGCAAAACAGTTTGAAGTATATTTTAGAAATTGGTCCTGGCTATGGAAGAACAGTGGAAGCCTTTATAACAAATTTTAACGTAAATAAATATTTCATTATAGACTATGAAAATGTACTTAATTTAACAAATAGATATCTCAAAAAGACATTATCTAAAAAATTATTCAAAAAAATCATATTCATAAAATATGAGGATTTTAACTTTAGAAAAAATTTTTTTTTAGATAATTATAATATCACTAAATTTGATCTTTTAATAAATGCAGACAGCTTTCATGAAATGGAATCAAGAATAATAAAAAAATATTTGAAATATTTTTCTAAATTATCAAATAAATTTTTTATCAAAAATGCAATAGGTAAATATAGGCCTCGGGACCTAATAAACCATCTAGATAAAAAAATTACACCACATTTCAACAAGAAATTAGGGCTATGTAATAATGAGTTTAATGTATTTAATAATTTAATAGCTAAAAAACTAATCAAAAGGTGTAAAGAGAAGTACCGACCATCAGATAAATTCCAAAAAAATTATTCTGAAATGTCTGAGCTTTATCCCTCTGTTCTTTTAATATTGTATAAATAGAAATTTTTTTCAGTGCATAAATCAAGCCAATTGAGCTATTAGTACTGGTCAGCTACATGCGTTACCGCACTTCCACACCCAGCCTATCAACGTGGTGG
>MDTA01194590.1_pt1 | contig 15780 bp, 20 predicted proteins | sample 811151 | NCBI WGS metagenome assembly MDTA01 (sample SAMN05326648, study PRJNA326480) | marine metagenome | isolation source: seawater | place: Indian Ocean: South | collected 2010 | reverse complement strand
CTTCAACTTTACAGTTAATCTGCAAGTCTGTATTACTTACACTATTGTTTGTAAAAGTAATAGTTCTATTCTCTGCACTTAAATTTCCAGAGTTTGCCTTTACTTCAACCAATTTAAATCTTAAATAGATTGTATCATTGGTAGTAGTAGAAATAACTGGAGCATTGTTTTGAAAACCACTACCACTATTTGCTGTACCACTTGTTCCTGGGTCGCCACTAAGAGAAAATGCTAATTTTAAATCAACATTACCATTACTTGGTTGCTGACAAGTAATGCTTGTTGTACCACTACCACCACTCAAAGTAATGCTTTTAGCTCCAGAAGTTGCAGAGTCTACACCAGAGGTTGCCAATGCGTGTAAGTTGAAGTCTGCTGGAACGTTACTCCAAGATGTACTTGCTAAATCGTGGTCATAGCTATAGAACTCGGTCATAGCGTGTGGAGCAGAACCGTCTGGTCTATCACTACTTGCGTTTGCAGTATTAATAGTTGCAACAGTACCGTCAGATAAATCTTCTAACGAACTATTAGCAGTTGTTCCACTCCTACCAAACTCTCCATTAATATCACTAATGCTGATTTGTCCTGATGCAGTTAAAGTCATTATTTACCTTTTAATCGATTAATTAATGTTATTAAATAAGCAATCATTATGCGTCTTTAATTGCGTTTAAATCAACTAATTCAGCTTCTATTGCAACAACCTCTGCATCAAGTCTAGCTTTTTTTGATTCTGTTTGTGCTATAGCTTCGTCTAATGATATTTGCTCTGTATAATCAACTACTTCTACATCTTTTCCAGAAGCATTTTCCATTGTACGCAAATGTTTGATTTCTACCATTTTGTAACCAGATTCGTTTGACATTTCTTTAATTACTTTAGCCATTTTATTCTCCTAATTTAGTTTTGAGTCCATTTACTTCTTCTTTTAATTCCTTTATTGACTCAATTAATAAAGGTACTAATTTTTCGTATTTGACTGCCTTATAGCCACTATCTCTTGTAGTAACTACTTCTGGCATAACTTCTTCTACTTCTTGTGCTACAACACCTACGTCGTGTCCTTGATATGTTTCTTGTTTGTCGTTCCAGTCAAATTCATATCCAGACAGCTTAGAAACCTTATCTAAAGAATTTTCAATAGGTTTTAAATTATCTTTTAATCTTTTGTCTGATGAAGCATAAGCAATCACATCTGCTGATGCACTTACATTACCAGTTACAGTAGCTCCAGAAGAGGTTAATGAAAGTCTTTCTACAGCATCTATAATAAATTTTTGCTCTGATGCTTCTATAGTAATTCTATCGTCGTCGTTGTTATCTCTTCTTAAACTTAAATTAGAACCAACTCCAGATATATTTCCAGATTGAATACGCATATATTCACTACCACTAACACTTCTAAATCTATGTGTACCGTTGTTAAAATAATTTGTACCGTCGCCAGTATCTCCAAGATGTATACAAGTAGCTCCGTCATTGTTTTTTAACATTGTATAAGTACTATCTTTTGCTAATACTGTTTTAAATCCGTGTGTACCGTCCCAAATTTGTACACCACCATTACCAGCTTGTATTGCACTTGACGCATAAAATACTCCTGCACCGTTCATTGTAAATCTTGCTGAGCCACCAGTTGAAAATCCTATTGTATCTGCTGCATATCTATACATACCAGTATCGGTATCAGATGTACCTCCACCATTAAAAGTATAACTTGGTAATGCTGCAGTACCCATTGATGCTTGTACTTGTCCGTTAGCGTTACCAGTAATTAAAGAATTATAATCACTCCAAGTTCCATTATACCTTGTTCTTATAACTGGTCTTGCTCCGTCATTATTTGCCATAGAGTAAGGAAGAGCTAATTGTGTCATATTACCGTCACTGTCATATCCAGCATATTCAAAACCTAGTAAATGATAATAATGATTATTTGTTGCGTTTACTGTTGTTGTACCTGGTCCGTTAGTATGAGTTGATAATAGTAATGTATGTCCATTACCACTTCTTGCGTTTGTGCTGTGTTGCCAATCTGTTGTTCCACTAGTTGTTTGAGCGCCAAATCCACCTTGTAGTTGTCCATTTATAAAACTATTTCCGTGTACTTTTAATCCTCTTGAACCAGCTTGACCAATTTCTACTTGTTGCCCTACATCACATTTAATAAATGGAGCGCCAGTTCCAGAATCCCAGACTTGCCATACACCACCACCAGATACATCAAAACTTGATTCTCCAGCTACAAAAACGTTCATACCATTATTCCAAGTAATATTTCCGTTCCAAGTTTGAGCAGCAAATGTTTTAGCTCCAGTAAATGTTTGTGTTCCAGATAAATGTGCAGTATCTGCGTCTAAGTATGCACTTGCAATAACACTTCCGTTCCAAGTACCAGTACCAATAGTTCCAACAGAAGTTATATTTGTTGAATTACCAGCGTGAAATACTCTGTACTTATTACCATTACCATTACTCCAACCACCCCAAGCTAAATCATTTATAGAGCCGTCTAATCCAAAATATCCAGCATAATCTCCAGCAACGTGAAATGTCATAAATGCGTCTGCTCCAGATGTATCGTTCCAAACTTCTAATCCAGACTGATTCCCAGAACTTGTTTCAATATTATCGTGGGATAAAAATGTAGTTCTACTTGAAGGAGTATTTGGTGTTCCAGATTGTACTCCTCTTATTGTTACTGGTTTACCATTAACAAGTACATTAGAATATCCAGCACCAGTTACTGCTATTCCACCAGTAGTTTCTCCACCACCATATATTCTGGTATTACCACTATTTGCGTTACCATATCCGATATACATACCGTCATCAGTACCACCACTTGAATTACGAATAACACGCATATTTGCATAAACATCATTAGTAGATAAATCTAATTGTCCACTTGTAAATGTTAATGTTCCAGCATAGCTCTCGCTAGTATCGCTTCTTAAAAATTGAGATGCTTGTATTCCGTCTAGTTTGTCAGCGTCTAAATTGCTTCCACCACCTTGACTTTGCCAACTATATGTTCCGTCTCCGTCTGCTTTCAATATTTGACCACTAGTACCTTTACCAGCACTTGTATAATTATATGGTGATTCGGTAACATCGAATTGAGTCATACTAGCTATATACCAATTAAATGCTGTGTCACTACCACCAGCTACCGATATATGTCCACCACTACTAAATGTACCACTATCTCCACAATGTGATACTCTTGCATACCACTCCCATTTACCAGTACCTCTGTGGTCTGTTAGCCAGTAAGAAGTGTTATTTGTCCCTTGTGGATTTTCATTAATGACATAATATCTACCGTCTGGTAGTTTAGCTTGAAAAACTTGTACAAAAGTATGATTTTCTTCTGAAGATATAACTTGAAATATACCTCCGAAGTTAGGAGATGTAGTTCCATTACCGTTGTAAGCAACTTTAATGACTTTACCAGTTTTGTTAGGTGGAACTAAACTATCGTCAGATGCTGTAATTCTTGATACTACAAGATTACTGCCACCAGCATTGTTGTATAAACCTACTCCATTAGTACCCTCTTCAAACTCTTCGTCAAAATGTCTTTGTATACCACTATTTCTTATAGATGATACAATAGGATTCCATACTCCTCTATCGTTTGAATTTGAAGTAAGTTCAAAGAATTTTCTGTAGTCCATATATAAACCACTACCATTAATAAAGTTTGGACCAGCAGCATCTAATAATAGTCTTGGAGTACCAGCAGTAGTAAATCCTATCATATCTGAACTTGGTCTGTAAAGACCAGTATTACTATCGTTCCAAAAACTATATGTAGGAACAGAAGCTGAACCATCAGGAACAACGAGCTTGTTAGAAGCATAAACATAACTTTGATTAACTCTAAGTCTATATGTACCTTGAGTATAAAAATAGTGGTCTGTTGTTTGAGCAGCTGGAGAGTATCTTACATATCCACCAGCATAACTATCTACTGGTCCTATATCAAAATTGTTAGAACTGTTCATACCTAACACTCTTGTAAGTGTGCTACTTGCATCTCTTGCATATAAATAGTTGTTATTTACATCTAATACAATATCGTCAGAAGCTCTCAAGTCATCATCTGCCCTTACCGTACCAGCTACATCTAACGTATATGACGGACTAGCTTTACCAATACCAACTCTATTTACATCTGCATCGACTCTAAGCATATTTGCATTACCGTCAGACTCGATTCTTGTATCGCTATTGTGTCCACCCTCATTAAATATTGCTCCATACTGAACTGACATTGGAGAACTAAATGCAGTATTACCATAAATATTATGATTACCACTTGTATTTATTTGGTATCTTGTTGAACCTCCAGTCATTAACTGTATAGTTGGATTACTACCAACTTCAAGTAAATTACTACTATTCAGCTTTATTAAAGACCTTGTATCACCACCAGTTTCTCTACCTACTAATGAAGTATTATTAGTATTTAATAAAATATTTTTATTCCAATATAACATACCTGAAGTAGGTATAAATCCAGCGTTAGCACCAAGAGAACTATGATACCACACATATTGGTCTGCACTGCTTACACCAGTATAAACACTAATATTATCGTTTTGATGTCTTATTTGTGCATTTGCATCTGCAGTAGTTTGTAAGTGTATCATAGCAGAACTACTGGTATCGTAAATGTGTAGCAGTTGTGACGGAGTTGTAATTCCTACACCAAGACTACCACTAACTTTTGCACCACTATCAGTAGTTTCAAGTCTTAAACCATTATTATAATAAAGTTTTGCACCAGCATTTCCTGTAAGTACTAATGCATCTTCAAATACATTACCAGTTGGATTGTGATGTCTAATTCTAAAAGTGTTACTACTTGCTAAGGTTTCAACATCTATAATTTTATTACCAGCACCTGTAAAGTTTAATTCACCTGTTAAATCAATTTGATTTCCATAAAGGACAGAAGATACAGCAGCTGTTCCAGTTACTGCTAAATGACTTCCAGTAAAAGTAAGATTATCTTCTGCGTTCATAGCATCTGTGCCAGTAGCAGTAAGTATTCTGTTGTTGCTACCATTAGACATAAAGTCAGATACATCTACTGAAATAGCATCTGCTGCTACATCAATACCAGTACCTGCTCCTATATTTAAAGTTACATCTCCAGTTCCACCACCACCAGTCAGTCCATTACCAGCAGTTACACTCTCAATATCTCCAGATGCACTACCACCGATTGGACTTAATCCAGTAGCTGCAGTAGAGCCGTCTCCGACAAATAGTTGATTAGTGTCGCTTTTATATAATAGTTCTCCTGCTGCTGGTGTACCAGCATTTGAGAGGTTAGTACCTCTTTTAACTTTTAATGTGTTAGACATTTATACTCCTATATTAAAAAGTACCACCGTCAAAGGTAGTGTTAGCAAATCCTCCTGAAGCTGTTATAGCTCCAGTAAATGCACTTGTGCTTGAAACTGCAAGTGTACCAGTAATATCCAATGGCTTGTTCATAGTCCATTTATCTCCAGTACTTGCATAATTAAATGTTGCATTTGCACCGTCTACTGTTAAACCTGCTCCGTCAGCTGCACCACTATTTGCTGCACCTTTGGCTACGGTAATATTAATATCGTCTACATCTAAAGTTGTTGAGTTTACTGTGGTTGTTGAACCGTTTACTGTTAAGTTACCACCTACAACTAAGTTATTTCCTATAGTTGTGTTGTTTGGCAAACCAATAGTTACTGTTCCTGCATTTTCTGCAACCTCTACTTCGTTTGCTGTACCAGAAAAAGTGAGTGTACCTCCAAGTGAAATGTCTGATGTATTGCTACCGTCAGATACTGTAACGCTTGAATTTGCAAGTTTTGCATTTGCAATACTACCTGCTAATTGAGTGTTGCTTACACCACCAGATTTAATAGAAACTGCTCCACTTGAAACAGAGAAATCTCCACTAGCAAATGATGCTACACCTTTTACTGATGTACTTGCATTAACACCTGCTAAGGTTAAACTATTATCTGAGTTACCACTACCTAAAGTAGCTGATAATCCAGTAGAACCAGTAACAGTTATGTCAGCTAAAGAGCTAACGTGAAATGCTTCTACAGCACCACCTGAGGTTGTTTGCTTACCAACAAACAGCTTAGAACCACCATTATTCCACCCGAGTTCTCCATAAACTAAAGTAGGATTACCCGTAGCATCATAAGCTGAACTTCTTTTGACTTTTAATGTATTAGCCATATTTATCTCCTAAATAAATGTTCCCCCGTCAAGGGTTTTATTAATTAATGTTTGTGAAGAAGACACATCGACTATATCGTCGCTGTTACTTCCTCCAACTGTTTTGTCGTCTAATTGATTTAACTCTGCTGTGGTTACTGTTAGTCCGTCATTAATATTTAATTCTGTAGCACTAGCAGTCACGCTGTTTAATTTTGATAAATCTGATTGCGTAACTCCACTACTATTAACTTTAGTAATGCTTGAATCTATAACTGTACCTGTATGAGTTGATGTATAATTAGCCATTTAAATCTCCTTTAGTTTAGGGGGGACAAGCCCCCCTAATTAACTATTCTTACGGATTGTTAAAATTAACAATACCCATATCTGCGTCACTAGCACCGTGTGATAGAGCAGCACCAAAAAGAGTGTCTGCTACTACACGAGTCGCTAAATGGTCAATATCATAACCACTTTGTACTCTTGGCGCAATTTGTTGCGCAAAGTAGACACTATCTTTTTTGAAAATAGATGCTGTTTCATCTCCAGTACCACCGTCATCGTCCCAATCGACAGATGCGTAGACAGGCATACCATAAGTTTGCATAATCATACCTGAAGAAATAGGATTAGCTTCATCGCCTCTTTTCTGAGCTTCTGTTAGCTCTCCTAGTCCCATTAAGTACATATATGATGCTGGAGAACAATAAAAGTATGTTTCTCCGTCTGTGTAATCAAAACCCTTGTCTAGCAATTTCTGTAAACCACTTCTTAATAAAGCAGTTGTAATTTCATTGTCAGTACCAAGTGTTACGTCATTACCAGTAGCACTTTGAATTTTAAGAGCTAAGAAGTTTTCTACTTTTTTAGCTAAAGCATATCCCATAGACTGAGCGTATGCGTTAAATAAGTCAGCAGATTCTTGAACTCTTACGATGTCTTCAATTCTTTTAGCGTTGTAATGATGTTCATTTAACGATAATTGAATATTTGCATCAGTTTGTCTTTCATAAGTCACAGCAGTATCAGCAGCTTTTCCACTCGAATTAACTGCCTCTTCTGAGACTTTAGGTATATTTAATATATCGCCACCACTTGAAACCATTGATGAGAAGTCTAAAACTTGATTTCTTAACTGAAATTTTCTTTCAGCGTAATCAAGAATTGCGTCTCTCCACATCTCTGGTATAAAGGAAGCAGCACTTGTAACGTTTACATTTCCTGTAGCCATTTTATTTACTCCTTAAAGTTTATTTTTTTTTAAGGTAATGACTTAGCAAGTCTCCGTGAGACTTTCTTCTCTCTCCTTTTGACTCCATATCAGTAAATGGATTGCCTTTAAATTTGCTAACCTGAACTTTGTTTTCAACTTGTCCAACATTAACTCCAGCTTTCGCATCAAATTCTGATACTATGTCACGTAAAAGAGATAAATCATCAACCTTTGTGAATTTTTCTCTTTTCGTTTCAGGAATTTTACTCAGAAGAGATTCTCTTTCTTGATTTACATAATTAGAAAAAGATTCATTAACCTCATTAAATTTGGCTTCTAAATCTTTATTCTTATTTTGTTCCTCAATTAAAAGAGCTTTGTATTCGCCTTGCTCTTCCAGAGTCTTTTTACGCTGTTCTTCCTGTGCAGTTGCTACTTGTTGAACTTGTGCTTTTAATTCATTTCGTTCTTTAACTAGCTCCTGAAAACGATAATAAGGAACAGCTTGTTCTGTCTTTTTTTCGTCTTGACTGACTTGAGGTTCTTTTACAGCTTCCTCAACGGCTGTATTCTGTTCTAATTCAGACATTTTTACTCCTTTAGTGGATTATTATATGCTAGTAAGTTAATTATGATTTAAATTAATGACAATTACTAATGTCAAATAAAAACAAAGAATTTAAATTTAAGCAAAAGTGGTTTGACTTTATGAATTACAAGCCACACGCAGGTCAAAGAAAACTACACTTTCCAGAAAAAGCCGATGCTTCATATTTTGTAAATATATGTGGAAGACGTTATGGAAAGACTACAGCAGCTTTTAGAGAAGCCGAGTTTTATGCTGCACAACCAGATAAAAAAATATGGCTTGTTGGTCTATCTTACAAAAAATCAAGATTAATGTTCCGTGAAATTTGGAAAAATATGGTTGCAGGTAAAGCTGGAGATATAGACAGAGCATCAGAAAAAGAACAATACATAAAATTTAAATGGGGTACTACTGTAGAGGGTATGTCTTGTGAAAACCCAGATTCATTAGTAGGGGAGGGTGTAGACTTATTAATTATTGACGAGGCAGCAAAAATGCCGAGAAGAATATGGGATATGTATTTATCTCCTACATTAGTAGATAGAAAAGGTAAAGCTATATTTATTACAACGCCTCAAGGTTATAATTGGATATACGACTTGTACTTGTTAGGTCAAACTGACCCTCAATGGTATTCGCATCAATCTCCTAGCTGGGAAAATCAATATGCCTTTCCAGAGGGAGCGAACGACTCTTTTATTTTAGAGCGTAAAAGAAATATGTCTAAAGAATTATTTGAGCAAGAATTTGCAGCTAAATTTACTTCTATGGAGGGTAGGGTTTATCCTTTTGATAGAGACCTTGACGTTGAAAATGTTCCATATCAAGAAAATTTACCAACGTACTGCTCTATGGACTTTGGGTACAGATTACCTGCTGTACTATGGTTTCAAACTTACAAACACGAGGGTAATTGGCACATAAATATTATCGATGAAATAATACACGAAAGAAATATATCTACAGAACAACTTGCTATAAAAATTAAAGAAAAACCGTATCCAGTCATCACATACTATGGAGACCCTGCTGGTAGCTTTGTACAAGGACAATCTGGATTAGGAGATATACATATTTTAAGACAACACGGAATCTATGTAGAATATCGTATGGACAGATTATCACGAGATATACAATCTGGTGTTAGTTATTGCAGGGGATTTTTTGAAAATGCAGACGGACTAAGAAGAATCAAAGTTGATACTAAATGTGTTGGTATTGCAGAAGATTTTGAGAATTATAGATTCCCTGAAGCGCAAGAGGGCAAAGCTATTTCTAACAATCCTATCAAAGACGGATACAATGAACACGGTTGCGATGCTTTTAGATATTTTATATTGAATAGATTTCCAATTAGAAGTAACTTCATTGGAAGAATATCACGTTAAAGGAAACATTTATGGTATTAACAGCTAGAGAAATTATACAAGATTCACTAACAAATTTCAAAGAAGAACAAGCAAAAGCTAGAAGAGAAGAAGTAAGAAAATTTTTAGATTACTATTCTGGTTCTTTAACTGAACAATATATAGAAAATTATTTCAAATCTGACGCATTTCAGGAAATACCACACTACAACACAAACATTGTTAAAAAGTTTGTTAATCGTATGTCTAAAATTTATACGATTGGTGCTAAAAGAAATGTAAGTGTAAAATATGATGATTTGACTAGCGTAAAAAATGCACGTATGAAACAAATGGAGCGTATGACTAGATTATTAGGCACAACTGCTACTTATGTTATGTACGATACCGTAGATGAAAAATTTGATTATAGACCTATTTATTATTTTGAGCCGTATTTTGGAGACAACCCTTATAAACCAGAAGCTATTGTATATCCTATGATGCACGGACACGCAGATTTATCAGATACTGATGAATTAATGTATGCTTATTGGGATAAAGATACACACATCAAATTTGATGACAATGGTAATATCTTAGAAGAAATAGAACATAATCTAGGTGTATTACCTTTTGTTTTTTCACACAGAGAAGAACAACTTGATTCTTTTTTTGTTGAGGGAGCATCTGACTTAGTTTCTGCTAATGAACATATTAATATTACAATGACAGAAATGCAACTTGGTCTTAGATTCCAAATGTTTGGACAGCCAGTTGTTACTGGTATTATATCAGACAATAGTAATGTTAGAGGTGGTTCAGATGAAATTCTTACACTACCAGAGGGTACAAACTATGATATTGTATCTCCAGAGGGTAATGTAAGAGACGTAATAGAAAATATTAAATGGCAAATAGAATTAGTGGCGCTAAATAATCACTTATTTGTAACCTTTGCTCAGTCAGGAGGGGAAGTACCTAGTGGTATTTCTTTAATGATTAAAGACCTCGAGCGCCACGAAGACTTTATCGATGACAAAGAATTATATCGTCAATATGAACACGACTTCTACAGAGTAGAGTATGCACTATCTGAAATGAATAGTTTAGGATTACCAGACCCTAAAAGATTTAAAGTAGATTTCTCAGAAGTAGAATATCCAATGACTACACAAGATAAGATTATGCTAAATGAATATAAACTGAAACATAATCTTGTTACACAGCCACAGTTACTAGCTGCAGAAAACAAAGACTTAAGCATTGAAGACGCCTCAAGAATTATAGAAGAAAATAAACAAGTTAATTTATCACAGGTAGTCGTAGATGAAAGTCCAAGTAGAGATTCACAGTAATTTAGATTTCAAACAAGCAACTGAAAAGCTGCTTAAACGTGTTATGTTTAGCTCAGTAATGCTAGACATAGGTAACGCTGCACGTAGAGACGTTCAAAAAACTTTTAAAACAAATACTGATATAACTGGTACACCCTTTCAAGATTTAAACAAAAAATATAAAAAATCTAAATTTAAAAATAAAAATAAAATTTTAACCCTTATGGGAGATTTGGCTAAAAGTATTCGAATAAGAAGTAATGAACCAAATATGACAGTTTCAGTAGGTTCTACTATTAAAGAAAAATATCCTGAATATCATCTTTTTGGAGAGGGCGATAACCCTCAAAGAAAATGGATTTACACACAGGACGAAGTGAAAACTATGTTTACCGATGAAAATATGCTTTTAGGAGCTACAGAAAAAGCATTAAAAAGGTATCGTGAGCTTTTTATAGACCTTATTAAAACAAAAATGCGTAAAATAGGTACAGGAACAACATTAGACTTATAATGGATAAAGTAATAAAAGAAATATTAGAAATGGTTATACAAGTTAAAAGACTTGCAGAAGCTAATAACGAACTTTTAGGATTTATCTGTCAAAAAATATCCCCAGTATCTACAAAGAAAGAATATTTAGATACAAAAGACTTTATGATTGCTTCTATGGAAATGTCAGAAATGTTTGAAGAGTATGATATTATGCCTGAAGATTACGGGATTTCATAGACTCTTCTCTTTCGATAAGTTCTTCAATCCACTTTCTTCTTTCTGAGTTGCTTGGTCTTCTACTAGGTAAAGGTTCTAATCCCACTTTCTTAGCTCTTTGTAATAATTGATACCTCTTAGCTCTATCTTTACTTTTTTTGCTTTTAGGTTTTTTAGCTTTTATATCTTCAACTCTTTTTATCTCTTTCTTTTTTCTGGCTAAAGGTTTGTCGTTTTCTGGGTTTCTTTCTGGAAGTGCCTCTACAGCTTCTTGAACTTCTTCACTTTCTGCGTCTATTATTTCTGCAGAGTCTATCTCTTCTGCCTTTAAAAACTTCTCAAATGGACTATCTACAGTAACATTAATATTTTTAATGAGTTTACCTGAGTGTTCTAAGACTAATCTACCAGCTTGTACATTACCCTCAACTGCTTCACGAACCATACTATTTAAAACCATTGGCAGCTGACTATTAAACTCTACCATATATTTTTTATAATACATATCAACAAAACGGTCATCTGCAAACCAGTTCTGTATTGTACGCTCTGTTACATCTAGTTCATTAGCTAATTGTTGTTTAGATAGATTGGGGTTATGTATTAGCAAATCTATTGCTGCTTTTTGATTTACTTTTTTCAATGCAGTTTTCATTTACCTTGTCCTCTGTATTTTTTCTTATAGTGTTTTTTAGATTGTTTATTGCCAAACTTTGTATTATGGCTTAAACCTTGTCGAGTTTTTTTAGCACCATTTGACTTTCTAGTGCGTTCTCTAAATAATGATTTTCTCATTTTTTATAGACTTTTTCTGCTCCTGCGATTCCAAAAGAACCTAATGTTACCCAAACAAATGAGTTATAAATATAATCGTTTACCATTAGCTCAATACCAACAATACCCATAGCTAGGTCTACGATACCGAAAACACACATCAGCGCAAAGGAAAGAAAACCTATTATATTCTTTTCGTTGTACTCGTTTTTATCTTTGAACAGTTCCCACATCGATTCTCTCCTTTTCCTTTTTACCAAATATCTTATTCCAACGTTTTTCGTATTCTTTTTTAGATATACTCATAGGTCTAGGTTTGTCGCCTTTACCAGCACCGTTGGGTTTACTATATATACTTTTGGTCATTTATGTCTTTTTTGAATAGGGAAGTTAGCATACAAAGAAGCTCCTTTATGCTTTTTAAACTTACCACTATGTTTCATTAATGAATATTTACCACCTTTCTTTTTCATAAAGTGATAACCTCTTGGAGCTTTTACTTTCATTTTTTCTTACCTTTTTTCATCTTCTTTTTTTTCTTCTTTTTTTTACCTGTATGGTATGGCATAGCTACCTCCTTTTAAATTTTTTCTTTGGACAAGACTTGATGTATTCAATTCTGTTTTGTATCTGTAATCCTGTGTGTAACCCACAATAAGTGATACCCTTTTCCTTACCAGCAAACGAGCATTTTTTTTGGATTAAAGAACAGTATTCAAACACTAATCTATATCTAATTCTTTGCGTAAATCGCTGTCTGACATCGTATTTTCGTTCTTAACGACCAATTTTGGTACAGATAATAGCTTTTTTACTAGGAATTGCTCCTTTTCACATAAGCATACTTCCAAAGGGTCATCAGTCATCTTTTGAATCACTTCAAATACCTTATCACACTCTAAACATTGATAATCATATCTTGGCATACACATAATTTAACAGAAACTTGAACAAAAATACTACTTATTTTTTGGATTGGTCGTCTAGTTTTTTTTGAGTTCATATTTTACTTGAAGATAAAACCTGTAAGTCTATTATTATTAGTCGTTTACAGAATATTTTTTAAATCTTGATTTTAAATATAACTGTATTAAATTATTATTTTTTATAACCCCTTAGTCGTTACTTTATACTTTGCAAGGAATACTACTACTCTGCCACTTTTGGCGTGAATCCACCCTATACCCCCTTAAAGTAACACTTTAACTAAACCTTAAAGTAATACTTGAAGTTAAAGTAATACTTGAACCTAAAAACGCCAAATGTTAAAGCGATACTTGAACCTAATCAAATGGTGCTTTGTACAAACTTGGGAGCGTTTAACCCTAGTTAAATCAAGAAAGTTATTGACTATAAACTTGATAAATATGTAAAAGTATTTGACAAGTCCCTAAAAATTGCTAAATTGTCCTAGTTTCGAAGATGTTTTTCGTTACTGAGTTATTTGAAAAGTAGAGTTTGGACAGGGTAGCCGATAGACTGGCTTGAGATAAAGTAAGGTTAAAGTCTTAGATGACACGACGAACAGATTAGCTCTCAGTACTCCCAGAAATACAAATAGGTCAGATAGTTTCTCCGTGGGGGAATATCTAGCCCTCCTTTGAGTCTCAGCCCTTAAATCCAATCTTGAAAGTTCTTTGATAATTTGGAAAATCATTAAAACCTCCCTTTGTAACAGGAGGGGGTTTTGTAAGTAGTAAGTCACGCCGTTAAGGTATCCCGAACCAAGCAAACCCCCAAAGATTTCATTTAAAGCCCGTAAGCGTCCAATTTGACGCCTTAAACGGCAAACTAAAACAACCCCACAAAGGAGAACACAATGAAAGAAAACACACAAGAGCAAACATTATCAAACCTATTGCGCAAAATAGAATACACTTGCGAGAGGTTCGAAGTAGAGCGCACAGACATATTTAAGGAGCTAAATTTTGAATTAAAAAGCGTCTTAAAAATGCCAACAAAAAAAGAAGCTCAAGTTTGCGCTAGAGCTATCAGGACAAAATACCAAAGAAAAGCAGGAAAGCAATTTGAGGGCTTATCGGGTATATTGCTTGGGTTAAAATGGGCGCTAGATTGTGCAGGTTTCCAAGGTGAACTATTTGTAGACACCAGAGACCAAGTTCAATATGATGTAATTTCAAACATCAGCAATAGATGTGAAGACACTATTGACGATTGGGAGAAACCAACATATTAGAAAAAGCCCCCCAGTTTAACGGCTGGGGGCAAAATTTAATTAACCCTAACAAAGGAGAACACAATGACACAAACAACAAACACACAAAGCCACAACTACACAAGTAGAAAGCAACCATTTAAAGCCAGTAATTTATCTGGTAGAAGTGTTGGTGGTTCATACGTGGTTTATTCTTACGGCTATTATCCGATTTACGCATATGTAAACGGCGTATGGTTTAAGAATAGTGACAAGTACAGCAGAACAACAAGCAAACAGCAAACCCAATCAAGACCCGAATTATACGGGCAGAAAGAGTTTAAATTGCTTGATACTGATGAACTAAACGCTCTGATTGATAAGCATAACTGCATATAAAAAAGACCTCCCAGTTTAAACGCTGGGAGGCAAGAATTTTCAACCTAACAAAGGAGATTAAAATGAAGCATATACTATTTACAATTATGGAAAAAATAGTAGCCCCAACTTTATTGGTTTACTCTGTGGGCGTATTATTTATTCTGTGGTATTATGGTTGGCAATATGAACCATTTGTATATATCGCTTATACTGGTATTATTGGAAGTCTAGGCGTCATACTATTAGCTGATTAATCAAAAGTCCCGTAAAAGCCGTATTTTGAGCGTTTACGGGCAAGTTTTTATTTAACCCTAACAAAGGAGAAAACAATGAGTAAAAAGTACAATGTAACTATTTCTATACCATTGGACATTGAATTATCTGACGTGTCCAAAGAGTGGGAAGATGTTATTGAAGTAGAAGCGAACAGCTACGACGAAGCAGTCCAAAAAGCCCAAGAAGAATTTTCTGACGGCTGGGACGCTGACTCAATTTATGATATTGTCTATGACGATATACGTATGAACGCTTCGGTTTACTTAGACGGCGATTATGAACCTAACTTTGAAGAAGAAAGTTATTTTACTGCCGAAGAAGTACAGCCCAAAAAAACCAACTAAAAAAGTCCCCGAGTAGTCTCTATTATAATAAGTCCTGGACGTCTACTTGGGGCAAAATTTTACTTATTAGGACGGCGACCAATTAATGTAAAAGTTCACAGGTAAGGCGCTCTCACGCATTATTCAAACAAACCTGCTCTCTGTGGCGCATATAAATTGGCTCAAATAAAGCCCCGATTCAGTTCGGGGCTACCTACAAGAATTTTATTAACCAAAACAAAGGAGAAAACAATGAGTGAAGAAGTCGTACAGATTAAATTTAAAGATATAAATTTGTCTGATGAGGAGCTGAGAGATTGCGTCCAAGAAATATTGGACAAACTATCAGACTACGACCTTGACGCAGAGCCACATCAATTTAGAGTGGGCTTTGCAACAGCTATGAAAATAGTTGTACTCAAGCTATTAAACCCCGACTT
>MDTA01174115.1_pt1 | contig 15782 bp, 17 predicted proteins | sample 811151 | NCBI WGS metagenome assembly MDTA01 (sample SAMN05326648, study PRJNA326480) | marine metagenome | isolation source: seawater | place: Indian Ocean: South | collected 2010 | reverse complement strand
CTGTTGAATTGATACGACGTTGTCTGATAGATCGGAACGGCCACGGATGTGGTCGCTTCGTCCCGCCGCCACCCGGCATGCAGCGCCAATGTTTCTGGGTTTTTGCTATCCATTCGAAGCTCCAGTTCGGGTTGTTCGCCAGTTTGCGGTCGCTTACACAGAATTTTGTTTTTGTGCGGGGATAGGCGTGGAAACTGGCGCTGTCAATAAAACTTGGGATTGTTCGGTTCAAAAAAATATTAAGCTCTGTCTGCGATTTTAGGCCTGATCCTTATCAACACCTGGAAAGCAGAGTGGGAGGTCGTCGAATTGACAAACCGTGGCTATCATCTGGGTTCGAATGTTTTCTATAACGTCGATAAGTGGTCGAGAAACGGTGTCCCGAATAGTTAAGCTCGCCGCACGGCCTACGGCCGGTTCGGCGTTTCCGAACAGGGCTTAGAAGTCTGAAAACTGTTTCTGTCGTTGCACGATTGGGAAATCTTGCGCCTTAGCGACAAGTCTGCTGGCCGATTAGCTTTTCTATATCAATGCGGCGCTAATATCGCTGGAACGGCTTCGGCCTGAACTTACGAGCAAAAGACGGATAATTGATAATTTCAGCGTTTCGTCGACTTTCTTTTTATGGATTGGGTGCCGGCGTCAATTAAGAACCAAGGCCCCTTCGCCTACATCCCGCTCTTCAAGCGCGATGCGGAGCTTGGTTAGCGCCTTGCCTTCGATCTGACGGATGCGTTCCTTGGTTACACCGAAAATTTTGCCAATTTCAGCCAGTGTTGTTTTTTCTTCGCTAAGAAACCGGCTTTTAATGACTTCTTGTTCCCTCGGTGTCAGGTGTTCCATCGCGTCCGCGATCCATTGGGCGCGGGTTTCACCATCCACAATATCAACAACAATTTTTTCCGGGTCAGGAGAATCATCGACTAGCAGGTCAACGAATTCGTCGGAATCGCTTTCCCCGACAGTGGCGTTCAGGGATCGGTCAGGGCGCGAAAAGTGTGATTCCATTCGCTCGACCGCGGCGAGGGGAACCCCCAGTTCCGACGCAATCAATTGGCGCTCTTCTTGCGTCATCCGATTGCCTAAATTGTCCGTTAGACGTGCGCGTAGTTTCCGCAGGTTGAAAAAAAAACTTTTCTGCGCGGGCGTCGTGCCAATGCGCACGATGGACGAATTCCGCACGATATATTCCTGCATCGATGCCATAATCCACCAGGTCGCATAAGTAGAAAATCGGACATTCCGTTCTGGATCGAACCGATTTGCAGCTTCGAGAAGGCCGGTATTTCCTTCCTGGATCAGATCCCCAACGGGAAGCCCGTAACCTTTGAATTTAGAGGCGATGCGGACAACTAATCGAATATGGGATTCGATCATTTCGTGAAGTGCCTGGTCGTCTTTGTGGTCTCGCCAACGGCGACCCAGATCCATCTCATATTCGCGCTCCAGCATGGGAGCAGACATTGCGGCGGAAATGTAGCGGCGGTCGTTTTTGTCCGGGAAGTTTCCGTTTGAAACGGCCATTGGATGATCCTTTCCCTTGAATGCCTAGTTTGTTTTTTCAAGCGACAGTATGTTATAACCCAAACTGTATCGAGTCGATAATATTTATGTTATATAGTAACCACAATAAAGGAGCGACTCGACATTTTTTAATTGGCCCTTAACATCAATGCTCACGGCCATAGTAAATCTTTTACGCTGAAACGCGGGCTTCAGATCAAGTTTTTCGTGATTTTTCCGGGTCAGAATGTAACTGGATACCTGCGTATGCCTGAACGCACCAAAATTGTTGAACTGATCGACCGGCTAAGCCGGATCGCACATTCCCTGCAATTCTCTGAAGGTTTGAATCCAGCCCAGTGGGAGGCATTACGTTATGTCGCGCGCGCCAAACGGAATAGTTGTTCACCCGGCGCGCTGGCGGCTTTCATGGGATCCACCAAGGGAACCGTTTCCCAGACACTGAAGGCGCTGGAAAACAAAGGCCTGATCAAACGAACACGGCAGGATGGCGACCGCCGTTCGGTTCAGATTTCGATAACTGCCAGCGGTCAGACAATTTTGAGCAAGGACCCACTGGGCATGATTCACGATGCCCTGGCGCCATGTGACCGGAACATGCAGGGCGAAGTGGTTGCCGCGATGAAACGGCTGCTGGATGCGGTCCACATGCACCAGAGGATTCCGGAATTTGGTGCTTGTTTGGATTGCACGCACTACAAGCCGGAGGAATGCACCGAGACCAATTTACTCGGGTGCCGCTGCGACGTTTCCGGGGATCTGTTTTCTGCCCTAGAGATCGACCAGATATGCGTGGACTTTTCGCCCGCGCGTCATGATTCGCAGACCGCTAGATAATTTTCCATCGGTGCACGAATATCGGGTGGGATTTCAATCGTACTCATCGTCTTCTTGGACGCGACGCAGGTCACGAAACTGCCGCGCAGTATTTCCATATCGTCATCATGGCCAATGATTTTGTAAGAGATTGATGACCGACCCAATTTGGTCAGTATCAGCGTCAGGTCTATTTGCTGACCCATTCGACGGGCTTCCTTGAAATCGGTATCGACATGGACGAGTGGAAACATGCGCTGTTCGACCTGAAACTGGTGTGCGAAATCGATGCCGAGCCGTTTGACCAGCCAGTCTTCGAAGAGATCATTAAACATGCGAAAGAACTCCGCATAGAAAACGATCCCGGCAGGATCTGAATCCGAAAAGCGGATGTCTCTGGTAATCGTGAAAGCGCCTGCGGGAATGTCGTCCAACGGCATTGTCGGGATCCTTTAGAGAGGGAGGTAATCCGCTTCTATCGCTGGAAGATGATAGGTTCAAGGCAAAGGCCATGGAATTCGCGCAGCTTTGATTCGTGAACTTTTGCAGCGAACTTGTTCTAATTCTCCAGACATAATGAATAATTTGGGCGGCCGCTGCTCAAAAACGCCGGCAAGGCCGGGGTCTTTAATAGGATTCCAACATATCAGTAATACCGTATAGGTGACGTCGATCGACCCAGTCAGACAGAGGGAAGTGTCGATTGTCGGTCCTCCGTCCGCCGGCGAAGAAACGCTTAAACGAAAAACGCCTGGAAAATTGTAATGCGTCTTTGGGAAAAACTATTTTCTGTTTAATCTTACTATCCGCGGCGGCTACCAGGCTTTTTGCCTTTTCTGCGCCCGAGGCCAATCTGCTTCGCTAAATTGGATCTCTGTTTTGTATAATTAGGGGCCACCATTGGATAGTTCGCCGGCAATCCCCATTTTTCCCGGTATTCTGCGGAAGACAGCCCGTAAGCGGCCCGCAGATGCCGTTTCAACATTTTAAGCTGTTTCCCGTCCTCCAGGCAGATCAGATAATCTGGTGTAATTGATTTCTTGATCGGAACGGCAGGTTTCGCATTGGTTACAGCGGCGCCGTCTTCGGTACCGTAGATGGCGGCAAGCGATGAATAAACGGTGCCGATTACCTCGGGCACCTGAACGGCCGGAACGGGGTTGCTTCGAAAATAGGCAGATACGATGTCGACCGCCATCCCTAGAAACTCGGCGTTTTTTCACCGTATTCAGTTCTTCATCTGCCATTACATTCCTTGCCTGTAGAGAATGCTAGAGGTCGTAAGCGCCTCGACACATGAACCCTCATCAACGTCAAACAAAAAAATTCTCTTAATTACACCAGTATTGTTTTTGCAATCCATCGACATAAATCAAACAATTAATTGCCTGATAGATTTAAACAAACTACAGCGGATAAGTTGGCCTTTTATCGCATTGTCGTACTCTTGCTTCTGTGGCAAGCGCGCATTGAACTCGACACCTAGTAGTATGCTGGTTTGAATACGCGAAATATGGTACTAAGCGAAAGAATAACTTTCAGAGAACCTAACGTCATGAAATCCGGTACCGTCGGGGTTGCCGTCGATCACGGCGGTTTCCCCCTTAAGAAGTTTGTGATCGATGAAATGCAGCAATTGGGCCTAGAGGTTTCCGATTTGGGAACGGACAGCGAAGACTCCGTAGATTATCCTGATTTCGCGGACAAGCTGGTTGCCGCCATAGCCGGAGGTCGGGTTGCGCAGGGCGTTTTGATTTGCGGAACCGGCATAGGTATTTCCATTGCGGCGAACCGCCATCCCTCGATTCGCGCCGCGCTCTGTTATGACGAAGAAACAGCCGTTCTGGCCCGTCAACATAACGACGCGAATGTTCTGTGCCTGGGTGGGCGTAAAACCGATGAAGAAACCGCCCGCAAGATGGTTCGCGCATTTTTCGGGACCAAATCCGAAGGCGGCCGGCACGCCCGTCGAGTGGCGAAGATGAGCTGACCGAATGACTCGGAAGGGTAGAACTAAGGTAGCAATATAAAATGTCCACCGCACCCGTATCGACGATATCCCATGAAGGATTTTTCACGACGTCTCTGGCCGAGTCCGATCCGGAACTCAATGCAGCCATGCACAGCGAACTGGCCCGCCAGCAGGACCAGATCGAGCTCATCGCCTCCGAAAACATCGTCTCGAAAGCTGTTCTAGAGGCCTCAGGGTCGGTTCTTACGAATAAATATGCTGAAGGATATCCTGGGCGCCGTTATTACGGCGGCTGTGAGTATGTCGATGTCGCCGAACAGCTTGCGATCGACCGCGCGAAAGCGTTGTTTGGTTGTGAATTCGCCAATGTTCAACCGCACTCCGGGGCGCAAGCCAATGGCGCGGTTTATTTCGGATTGCTCAAACCGGGTGACACAATCCTCGGATTATCGCTGGCGGCGGGAGGGCACTTGACGCACGGCGCGGCGCCGAACCTATCGGGTAAATGGCTGAATGCGGTACAGTATGGTGTTCGGCAGGAAGATGCCCTCATCGATTTCGACGAGGTCCAATGCCTCGCGGAGGAGCATAAACCGAAAATCATCGTTGCGGGCGGGTCAGCCTATCCTAGACAAATCGATTTCGAACGTTTCCGTGAGATTGCCGATTCCATAGGCGCGCTGTTGATGGTTGATATGGCGCATTTTGCCGGCCTGGTCGCGGGCGGCGCTCATCCCAGCCCGTTACCGCATGCGCATATTGCGACCACGACAACGCATAAGACACTGCGCGGCCCACGCGGCGGGATGATCCTGACCAATGATCAAGATATCGCGAAAAATATCAATTCAGCGGTTTTTCCCGGTACGCAAGGCGGGCCCTTAATGCATGTGATTGCGGCCAAGGCTTCGGCCTTCGGGGAAGCGCTGAAGCCCGAGTTCAAAATATATTCCGCTGCTGTCGTGGAAAACGCTCGTGTCCTGGCAGCGACCCTGGTTGAAGGTGGGCTCGATATCGTTTCTGACGGAACAGACACCCATCTAGTGCTGGTCGACCTACGGCCCAAAGGGCTAACCGGCAAAGTCGCAGAGGCCAGTTTGGAAGCGGCGGGTATGACCTGCAACAAAAACGGCATTCCGTTCGATCCGGAGAAACCTGCCATCACGTCCGGTGTGCGATTGGGATCCCCCGCGGCTACGACACGTGGTTTCGGCGTGGCAGAATTCCGGCAGATCGGCGAGATGATCGTAGAGGTGCTGGATGGGCTCGCCTCGGGTTCGAACGATAACTCTTATGTCGAACAGTCTGTCCGGGCGCGGGTATCGGAATTGTGTGCACGATTTCCGATCTATCCGGAGAGCTAATCGGTGACAGGATGAGAAGGGAAGGGATAAGGTAATGAAGTGCCCATTCTGCGGGTCGGACGATACCCAGGTTAAGGACTCACGTCCCACCGAAGACAACACCGCAATTCGGCGACGGCGGTCCTGCACGGCATGTGGCGCCCGCTTCACGACATTTGAGCGGGTGCAGTTGCGGGAAATGACCGTTTTGAAAGCGGGTGGCCGCCGGGAACCTCTGGACCGGGAAAAACTTTCCCAATCCATGAATATTGCGTTGCGCAAACGGTCGGTAGAATCGGACCGTATCGAACGCGCGATTACGGGTATTGTCCGGCGGATTGAAAGTTCCGGGCAGACGGAAGTGACCTCTCAGCAGGTTGGGGAGTTGGTCATGGACGCGTTGTCACAACTGGACCAAGTCGCTTACATCCGGTTTGCATCCGTATACCGGAATTTCCGCGAAGCCCGTGATTTTGAAGATTTCGTTGAAAGCCTGACGGTCGGCGAAGAGGAAGAAGTTGAATGATAAGACGTTCATGCGGATCGCGCTCGCGCTTGCGCGGCGTGGTCACGGGAACGTCGCACCGAACCCATCTGTCGGCTGTGTAATCGTCCGCGACGGCTGTATTGTTGGCCGCGGATGGACCCAACCCGGCGGGCGGCCCCACGCCGAGACGGAAGCTTTAGGTCGCGCCGGAGATGCTGCCCGCGGGGCAACCGCATATGTCACGCTGGAACCTTGTGCCCATCACGGATATACCCCGCCCTGCGCCCAGGCCCTGATCGAAGCCGGTATTATCCGTGTGATAATTGGTGCCGGCGATCCAGATCCCCGCGTCGATGGTGGCGGCGTAAAGATGCTTCGCGGCGCCGGTCTTCAGGTGGTAGAAAATGTCTGTCAGAAAGAGGCGGAAGAAGCCGCGGCGGGTTTTTTGCTGACGCTTCGTGAAAAACGTCCATTTGTCACCGTGAAGGTGGCAACCACAGACGACGGCAAAATTGCAACCGAAACCGGCGAAAGCAAGTGGATTACCGGACCGCTGGCCAGAAACCTTGGGCACGGCCTTCGAGCACGTAATGACGCCATTCTCGTCGGTTCGCGTACGGCGATTCTCGATAACCCATCACTGACCTGCCGGCTTCCAGGATTGGAGAACTCTTCGCCGATCCGACTGGTTCTGGACGGGCGGGATCCCGTGCCTGCGAGCCACCACCTTCTCACGACGGCGGGCCATCCGCCGACATGGGTGTTCATTGTTTCAAATACTAATGACGACCGTCGTTCAGTGTATGAAAGCGCCGGAGCGGAGGTGTTTAAAACCCCTGCCGACAAGCAAGGGCAACCCGACCCGCGGGCGGTTCTGAATATCATAGCGGAAAAAGGGGTTACCCGGTTGATGATCGAAGGTGGTGGTGCCACCATCGGAGCTTTTCTTCAGCGCGATCTGGTCGACCGTCTAGTCTGGTTCAAGGCCCAAAAGGTTTTCGGAGTGGACGGGATTCCCGCTATCTCCGGCGTCGATATTCAGAAGCTTGACGAAGTAAGCAACTTGGTCAAAGTATCTGAATGGGCGGCGGGAGAAGATACAGTCACAATATATTCCCGCGCAGCCTGAGGATTGGGACATGTTTACAGGCATCATCACGGACGTCGGCAAGGTGTGCGCCATTGAGAAGAAGGGCGACACTCGTATTAAAATAGAAACTTCCTATGACACGGACGATGTCGCTATAGGCGCATCGATAGCCTGTTCTGGGCCATGTCTGACGGTCGTTGAAAAAGGCCCTGGCTGGTTTGCCATCGAAGCATCGGCTGAAACACTGGATAAGACCGCGTTGGGTGAATGGAAGGTGGGAACGGCCGTCAATCTGGAACGCGCCATGCGGATCGGAGAGGAACTAGGCGGACATATCGTTTCTGGTCATGTCGATGCTGTTGCGACACTCACGGATATGATACCCGAAGGCGACAGCGTGCGGTTTACCTTCGAAGGGCCGCAGGAATTTGCCCGCTACATCGCGCCAAAAGGATCTATTTGTCTTGATGGCGTGTCCCTTACCGTAAATGAGGTGAACGCCAACAGGTTCGGCGTCAACATTATCAGCCATACCCAAAGTGCAACGTCTTTTGGCCGCCGGCAGGTGGGTGATCGAATCAACATGGAAATTGATATGATCGCACGTTACGTTGCCCGCCTTCTTGGAAAGGATTGAACCACGTGTCGGACAAGAAATTTACCGTAGTCAGCAAAGGCGATATTGCAGACGCCGCCAATATGGCGTCGAACGATGGTTTAACCGATTTTCTATCCCCAATTGCGGATGTCATTGAGGACATTCGGAATGGCCGAATGGTCGTTGTCGTCGACGATGAAGACCGAGAAAACGAAGGCGACCTTATCGTGGCGGCGCAGATGGCGACTCCCGATGCTATTAACTTCATGGCGAAGTATGGTCGTGGGCTTGTTTGTCTGGCCATGACGGGCGAACGCATCGATCAGTTGGGGCTGTCCTTGATGTCTAGCGACAACCGATCCCAGTTCGAGACGGCGTTCACCACGTCGATTGAAGCGCGCGAAGGCGTGACGACTGGTATCTCCGCGTCGGATCGTGCACGCACTGTGGCGGTGGCGATCGACCCGTCTCACGGTCGGGACGACATCGTTACGCCCGGCCACATCTTCCCGCTGCGGGCACAGGATGGCGGAACCCTGGTTCGCACCGGGCATACTGAGGCGGCCGTAGATCTATCCCGGATGGCTGGCCTCAACCCGTCGGGTGTGATCTGCGAGATTATGAACGAAGACGGTACGATGGCACGCTTGCCTGATCTGGTGAAGTTTGCCCAATTCCACGGACTGAAAGTCGCGACAATCGCCGACCTGATTGCGTATCGTCTGAAGAACGATTCCATTGTCGAACGGTCGCTGACGACACGCATCAGCCGGAAACACGGCGGCGACTTCAAGCTGATCGTTTACCGAAATCGCGTTTCCGGCGCAGAGCACCTAGCGCTTGTGAAGGGCGAAGTCACGGGTGACAAACCAGTCCTGGTCCGGATGCACGCTGTCAATATTTTGGACGACATGATTCACGACACGACGAACCAGAGAGAAGACGAACTTGAAGGCGCGATTCGGAACATCGGCGAGGAAGGATCCGGGGTCATCGTCATCATTCGCGATCCCTGGGCCGAAAAACTTTCCAACCAGGTGCGTGCTCGCCATCGTGTGCCCACCGATCCCCTGTCCGCGTCGGCCGAGGTATCGGTGGCGAGCGACGAGGGGAGGGAGATCGCGCCGCCCGCGTTACGGGATTTCGGGGTGGGTGCACAGATCCTCGTCGACCTCGGTGTCAAGGAAATGGAATTGCTGACCAACCGGACCCGCGCAATTAAAGGCCTGGACGGTTTCGGTCTTTCGGTCGTTGGACGCCGGCCTATAGAGAAAATCGAAGAGTAGGTTCAATGTCCGATTGTCCCCACATAATGATCATCGAATCCCCTTACTATGAGGAAATCAACAACCGGATGATCGAAAGTGTCCTGATCGAAATGGAAAAGGCTGGCGCCACCTATGAACGGTTTGAAGTTCCTGGCAGCTTCGAACTATCGGGCGCCATCCGGATGACAATCGGTGCGGACCCCGACCGGTTCGACGGTTATGTCGCCCTCGGGTGCGTCATCCGGGGAGAAACGTCACATTACGATTATGTATGCGAAGAGAGTGCTCGCGGTTTGAACAACCTGATTCTTGAGCATGGCATCGCTGTCGGATATGGCGTTCTTACGACTGAAAACCGCGAACAGGCGATGGCGCGCTCAAGCCGAGATCAGCATGACCGGGGCGGTGCTGCCGCGCGGGCCTGCCTAGCCATGATTGATCTGAAACGTAAACTCAGTTCCCACTCGAAATGACGGCTTCCGCCGGCGGCGCGGCGCGAAAATCCAGGGGCGGCGCAAGGCGTAGCGCCGCACGTTTGGCGGCGGTTCAGGCGCTATATCAGATAGACCATTCCGGCGCGTCACCCGATATCGTGGTCGAAGAATTTCTCCGCTTCCGGCTGGGGGACAGCTTTGACACCGAAAACGATGTCGCGCCGCAAAAGGCCGTGTTTACGGAAATCGTTCGCGGCACATCGGGGCGGATTAGCGCTATTGACGAGACGATATCCACCGCGCTATCGAACAAATGGACGTTTGATCGGCTGGAATTCATTCTTCGCGCCGTTCTTAGGGCGGGCATATACGAACTGGAAGCAGCACGCACACCAGCTCGCGTCGTAATCTCCGAGTATGTCGACGTTGCTCATGCATTCTACGACGGGCAGGAGCCAGGAATGGTGAACGGCATTCTAGATCGCGTCGCTAGAAGGGTCCGTGGTGAAGAGTTTGGGGCGGAGGAATGACATCGTGGAGCCCGGTGAGTTCGATCTGATCCGGGAAATTTTCGCGCCACTGGCAGCGGGAAATTCAGCTGCCCTGAGTCTTAATGACGATGCCGCGATACTGCCCCAGCGTGATGGTTGGGAAACCGTTGTGTCGACTGATACCATGGTTTCCGGCGTTCATTTTCTGCCCACTGAAAACCCCGGTGCGATCGCCCGGCGATTGTTGCGTGTGAACCTTTCCGATATCGCAGCAATGGGGGCTGAGCCGGTGGGGTATTTCCTCAACCTCTCGCTACCTTCGGACGCCCTCGCAAATTGGCTGACTGGTTTCGCGGTCGGTTTGAAACAGGATCAGGAGGATTTTGACGTTTCTCTATTGGGCGGCGACACCACGTCCACGCCGGGTGAACTGACTTTGTCCGTAACCATGTTTGCCGAAGTTCCTGCCGGGCAGGGTATCCAGCGGTCAACGGCGCAGCCCGGTGATATTGTCTTCGTTTCCGGCGTGGTGGGCGATGCGATGCTGGGGCTGCAGCGTATGAAAGAGGGCGTGCATGCCGCCGATAAACTCGTCCAGAGATTTCAGTTGCCCCAGCCCCGGCTGTCTCTTGGTCGGGCTCTCCGCGGCGTAGCCACCGCCATGGCAGATGTGTCCGACGGGCTGATCGCGGACCTTGGGCATATTTGCAATGCATCCGGACTCGACGTCCGGTTGATGGTGTCGGATATCCCGCTGTCTTCAGGCGCCCGCGCCGCGGCTTCAGCGGGACAGGTATCTTTGGCAGGCTTGGTGTCCGGCGGTGATGATTATGAACTGGTTTTTGCAGCCCCGAGAGATTATCTGGATCGCGTTCAGCAAGTATCCAATAATTGTGGGGTGCCGGTAACCCGGATTGGAGTACTGGTGTCCGGGAGCGGTGTTGTCGAACTGGTTGATGCAGAAGGCGATGTTATCACTGTCGAAACCCCCGGATACCGGCATTTCTAAAACCGGTTCACTTTCTGTTTTCATTCATTGTTTCTGGATTTTCGGGAACTAAAATGTTTCCGTCATCTCAACATCCCGCCTCGGGGCGATGATTGTCGCGTTTGCAGCAAATCACAGTGTTCCTAATTTAGCCGTTCAATACCTCCATGATGCGCGAGCGCAGTGGGAAACAGCAATTCACCCTGATGATCGCGCTGCAACTGACTGATGAACACGAGTGGGACTGCGTTCTGAGCCGCGTAGACATGATCCGAAGCCAAACCTACGATCTTATGTTCCGTCTTATCACTTGCCGGACACAAGAGCCGCTGGTTCCGAGTACGGGTATTCTGAATAGGAAACTTCTCGATATCGCCAGCAAGGCGGTCGTGCAGAACAAGTCGCCTCCGTAATCTTTCAGCAGGTATATCACGGCCGCATGCTCTGAATAATGACGTGACCCTGTTTCCTATATTTTAATTTGCGTTGATCGCTGACTGGCGTATGTATCACGCCAATGTCTATAGCTTCCGTCCGCAGGAACGTGCTACTGCTTGCCACGTGTCAGGCCCTTTTCATGACCTCGACATCGGCAATAATATCTACCGCCCCGTTGATCGGGGGAATCCTCCTTACCGGTGACAAGGCTCTGGCGACGCTACCGCTCGCGCTTCAGTTCGTTGCGATGGCGCTGACGACGATTCCAGCGTCTCTGTATATGGGCCGGGTGGGGCGCAAAATCGGCTTTATAACGGGTGCGTCGATTGGTGCTGTTGGCGGAGCAATCGGGGCATATGCGATCACCAGTGGCGACTTTACACTTTTCTGTATCGCCTCCTTGCTGACCGGAAGCTTCAACGGGTTTTGTCACTACTTCAGGTTTGCGGCGGCGGATGTCGCGACGGATTCTTTCCGCAGCAAGGCAATTTCCTATGTCCTCGCCGGAAGTGTTGTCGCCGCCTTGCTTGGCCCGACCCTCGCACGGAATACGGCGGATATTCTGCCGGTTCAATTCACGGGGGTTTATCTTGCGCTTATCGTTGTTTACCTGGCGGTCTCCTGTGTCGTTAGTTTCATCGATATTCCGCGCCCGACAAGGGAGCAGCGAGATTCCGGGGGCCGCCGGCTTTCGGAAATTGCCCGACAGCCCAAATTCATCATTGCCGTATGCGCAGCAACCTTCGGCTATCTGGTCATGTCGTTTCTGATGACGGTGACTCCAATTGCCATGGGTGTCTGCGGCTTCACGTTCTCAGATTCATCCTATGTAATTCAGGCGCATGTCCTCGGAATGTATGCACCAGCGTTTATTACCGGGCATCTGATTTCCCGCTATGGGGTGAATAATATCCTGATCGCGGGTGCCATGTTGTGCGGCGCCAGCATCGTTATTCACCTGTCCGGGATCACATTCCTTAACTTCCTTTCCGGCCTGGTTCTGGTCGGGGTCGGGTGGAACTTCCTATTTACCGGCGGTACGACGTTGCTGACCGAAACCTATACACCGGAAGAGAAGGCGAAGGTTCAGGGTCTGAACGATTTCTTCATCTGGGGCACGATTTCGATCGGCGCTGTCACCTCCGGCGCTGTTCAGTACACGGTAGGTTGGGATGCGGTAAATCTGGTGATGGCGCCGCTGGTGGTTATCGTGTTCCTGACGACGCTCTGGTTGAAGTTTTCAGGCCGAAAAACGGCCAACGAACAGGCTAGCTCTTAACCCGGCCGCATCGGAACGTCCGAAATCGCCAGATCTCTTGGCGACTATTGCCTTGAATCCCTTCTTCTGGCATGTTCCGCGCGTTTTCACAGACCCTAGGGACCGACGGCTTTCTTAAGCGCTGTCGCAGGGTCGAAAGTTCCGAGCAAAACAAGGAAACTCAAGATGTCTAACGCATATTGGCTCGTGATCGCCTGTGGCGTGCTTGCGGTCCTCTACGGTATTTACGCCAGCCGGTCAGTCCTCTCGGCATCGGACGGCAATGACAAAATGCGGGAAATCGCAGAAGCCGTTCAGGAAGGTGCTGCGGCCTATCTCAACCGGCAATACATGACCATAGGGATCGTCGGCGTAGTCGTCGGCGTCATCATCGGTCTTTTGTTGGGCATCTATCCTGCGATCGGTTTCTTCATTGGCGCCATTCTTTCGGGCGCTGCCGGTTATATCGGCATGAACATTTCCGTTCGCGCCAATGTGCGAACAGCCGATGCTGCCCGTACCGGCGGCCTGCAACCGGCGTTGGATGTAGCCTTCAAGGCCGGTGCGGTTACGGGCATGCTGGTTGTCGGACTCGGACTTCTCGGGGTGGCGATATACTACGTCATTCTTCGTGGCGTATATAATCCCGCCGATGCGGCGGGCCTTCGCCACATTCTTGAAGCGCTGGTCGCGTTGGGATTTGGCGCCTCGTTGATTTCCATCTTTGCCCGTCTTGGCGGCGGCATCTTTACCAAAGGCGCGGATGTCGGGGCAGATGTTGTTGGTAAGATCGAAGCTGGCATTCCAGAAGATGACCCCCGAAACGCAGCGGTGATTGCGGACAACGTGGGTGACAATGTCGGTGACTGCGCCGGCATGGCGGCTGACCTGTTCGAGACCTACGCAGTGACGGTGGTCGCTACGATGCTTGTGGGTGCGGTTTTCTTTACAGGCGTCATTAAGGAAACGATGTTGCTTCTGCCGCTGCTAATCGGCGCGGTTTGCATTATCGGATCTGTTCTCGGAACCTTCTTCGTGCGGCTAGGCAGCAGTAACAACATCATGGCTGCTCTTTACAAAGGCTTCATCGCCTCCGCCGTGTTCTCGGCTATCCTGATCGCGATCACCATCTACATGGTGTTCGGTAGCTTTTCTGCTGAAATCGCGACCGCGTCCGGTTCGATCCAGGCACGGCACCTGCTGTATTGCGGCCTTGTCGGTCTTGTGGTTACCGGCCTGATCATCTGGATAACCGAGTACTACACCGGTACCGGCTATCGTCCGGTGAAAAGCGTCGCGAAAGCGTCTGAAACCGGTCATGCCACCAACGTCATTCAGGGGCTTGCCGTTTCCATGGAAGCGACCGCCCTGCCGGTCATCGTGATCGCTGCTGGCATTCTGGTGGCATTCTTCTCTGCCGGTCTCTATGGCATCGCGATCGCCGCGACGACCATGCTGGCTTTGGCCGGTATGGTGGTCGCGCTTGACGCTTACGGCCCGGTTACAGACAACGCCGGCGGTATTGCCGAAATGGCGGAACTTCCCGACGAAGTGCGGAAATATACCGATGCGCTGGATGCAGTGGGTAATACCACGAAGGCGGTTACCAAGGGGTACGCAATCGGATCGGCGGGTCTTGCCGCGCTGGTTCTGTTCGCGGCCTATACCGAAGACATGAAGTACTATGTGCCGGAAATAGCGGCTCAGGTAAAATTCAGTCTTCAGGATCCCTATGTTGTTATCGGGCTGTTTATAGGCGGTCTGTTGCCTTACCTGTTCGGTTCTCTGAGCATGATGGCTGTGGGGCGGTCGGCCGCTGCCGTGGTGGTCGAAGTCCGGCGACAGTTCAAGGAAATCCCCGGCATCATGGATGGTTCGGCGCGGCCTGAATACGGTCGCGCTGTCGACCTACTGACCAAGGCGGCGATCAAAGAAATGATCGTACCTTCGTTGCTGCCGGTGCTGGCGCCCATCGTTGTCTACATTATCATTAAGTGGATCGGCGGGCCCGCCGCCGCTCTCACGACACTTGGTGCGCTGATGCTTGGCACGATTGTGACAGGCCTGTTCGTTGCGTTGTCGATGACGGCGGGCGGCGGCGCCTGGGACAATGCCAAAAAGTACATCGAAGACGGCAATCACGGTGGCAAAGGATCGGACGCACATGCGGCGTCCGTCACCGGTGACACTGTTGGCGATCCCTACAAGGATACAGCCGGCCCCGCGGTAAACCCGATGATCAAGATCATCAATATTGTCGCGATTTTGCTGCTAGCAGTCGTCGGTGGGCTTTGATCTGAGCAGACTGACGAAAAAAGCCCCGGTTCCCCGGGGCTTTTTTATGTCAGGGCAGTTCTATAAGCCTACGCCGCCGTCATCTTCCTCAACACCGCCGAACCGGCCGACATTACCGAGGAGTTGTTCGAGAATTGTCAATTCCTTGCCTCGGGTCGGAGTTTTGCGATCGACGACCTGAAACGCCCGGCCGCTATTTTTGTCCAGCCGTTCCACCTGCCGGACGATGCCCTTTTTGTCGAACCGGACCACAAGAACTTGTCTTTCCAGAAGTTTCGGCTCGAAAAAGGCAATCCGGCTTGTGCGTGTGCCGACATAGTACCAGGCTTCCTGATCGAATGTTGCGATCGTAGAGGGCGTGCCCAGCATCGCTGATACCTGTTCCCGGTTATTTATACCGATACGGATGCTTTTCACGAGTTCCTGATCCGGCACGTTTCCGTGGTTGTTCATCGTTGGCGAACAGGCGGAAATCAATAGTGTAAGTGCGGTCGCGGCGCCTGTAAAAAGATTATAACCGGATCGCTTCATTTGACCTTCAGAGACGTAGTGGCTACCTATATCGGCACGTTTGGCAGGATCGTATAGTGCCAACTTGCCGCTCGTTTCGTTCACTGTCAATCCATGTCAGGGCGTGCCGCGAATGTCTCTTCAGTCAATGTTTGGCAGGTCGAAAACACAAGTAGCCGTCGACCGAATTTACCAGATTGCCGTCGATCAGGCGCGGACATCCGACCTTTACGAAAAATATGGCGTGCCCGACACAGTCGATGGCAGATT
>MDTA01085116.1_pt1 | contig 15783 bp, 18 predicted proteins | sample 811151 | NCBI WGS metagenome assembly MDTA01 (sample SAMN05326648, study PRJNA326480) | marine metagenome | isolation source: seawater | place: Indian Ocean: South | collected 2010 | reverse complement strand
TGCCTTTCGTGGCTCGAGGCAGCGGCACCGGCCTCTCGGGGGGAGCGCTGGTGGATCAGCAAGCGCTCTTGGTGGTTACCAGTCGCATGCGTCGGGTTCTCGAGCTTGATTTAGCCAATCAGCGGGTCAAGGTTCAGCCTGGGGTCATCAACAGCTGGGTGACGCGGGCTGTGGCGGGTGACGGGTTCTATTACGCCCCGGATCCGTCCAGTCAGGTGGTCTGCAGCATTGGCGGCAATGTGGCAGAAAATTCAGGCGGGGTGCACTGCCTCAAGTACGGCGTGACCAGCAACCACGTTCTTGGGCTTGAGGTGGTTTTGCCTGATGGAACGATCACGCAGTTGGGCAACGGCCTGGCGGAATCTTGCGAGCTGGATCTTCGCGGTGCGTTCATCGGCAGTGAAGGCACCCTCGGCATCGCCACCGCCATCACCCTGCGACTGCTGCGGGCTCCGGAGTGCGTGAACGTGCTGTTGGCTGATTTCGCCACGATGGAGGCGGCTGGGGAAGCGGTTCGATCCGTCACGGCAAGCGGTCTCCTCCCAGCGGGGATGGAAATCATGGACAACGTCACCATCAACGCTGTGAATGATTTCTTCGGCTACGACGAGTACCCCCGAGATGCGGCAGCTGTTCTTTTGATTGAGCTGGATGGCCAGGACGCGGAAGTTCAGGCGTCCGCTGAACGGGCCGACGAGCTTTGTCGTGCCGCGGGGGCCCGTGGCCTGCGTCGGGCCCAGGACCCCATGGAGTGCGCCGTGCTCTGGAAAGGGCGTAAATCCGCGTTTTCAGCGGTTGGAAAAATCACGCCCACTTACTACGTGCAAGACGGTGTGGTGCCCCGCAGCAGCCTTCCCTCGGTGCTTGCGGCGATTGAACAGCTCAGCCAAGAGCATGGCTTGCCTGTGGCCAATGTCTTCCATGCCGGTGATGGAAACCTTCATCCGCTGATCCTCTATTCCCTGACCCAGCCCGATGTGGAGCGGAGGGTCAAAGAGCTCGGTGCCGCCATCCTGCGGGTTTGCCTTGATGCCGGCGGCAGCATCAGTGGTGAGCATGGCGTCGGTGCTGATAAGCGGTGCTATCTCGACTGGATGTTCGGCCCGGATGATCTCGCAACAATGGGGTTGTTGCGGAATGCCTTCGACCCCGACAATCGCGCCAATCCCGGAAAAGTGCTGCCCACACCGCGCACCTGCGGAGAATCGGCCAAGCGCGTGGTGAAGCTGCCAGCAGGAGTGGAGCTCTACTGACGGCGCTCAGAACAGCAGCTCATCGCTGTCCTCCTCGTCGGATGGAGGCCAGTCGAGGTCAACGCTGACCGGAGCGTGATCACTGGGTTGCGTGTTGGCGCGCATCCCCTTGTGGATGACGCAGCACCGGGCCAGCTCCAGAAGTTCATCGCACAGATAGATGTGATCGATGCGCCAGCCGCGGTCTCGGTCCCAGGCACCGCTGCGGTAGTCCCACCAGCTCCAGTGGCCGGAATCCGGCTCAAACACCCGGAATACGTCCTGTAGTCGCTCTCCTAGGGCTGCACGGAGAGCACTGCGTTCGGCATCGCTGGCCATGATCCCTCCGGTCTGACGGTCTGGATCGGGAAGATCGCGTGCTTCAAGACCGATGTTGAAGTCGCCCACCATGCACAGCGGTTCACCTCGCTTCTGCTGGGCCTCGAGGTAACGCTTGAGGCAACCAAGCCAGGCCAGTTTGTAGGGGTATTTGTCTGACTTCAGGCTGGATCCATTCGGCACATAGAGATTCAGCACACGGACCCCATCGAGCAGTGCGCTGATCACACGCTTCTGTTCGCCGAGATTTGCAGCTTCAACATCTTCAGGGAGCTCTCCGGCAAATCCGCAGCGCACATCCTCCAGGGGCTCGCGGCTGATCAGGGCGACGCCGTTGTAGGCCTTTTGGCCATGGATGTGCACATGCCAACCAGCTGACTTGAAGTCTTGGATTGGAAACAGGGGGTCATCGACTTTGGTCTCCTGCAGGCAGAGCAGATCGGGTTGCTCCTTGTTCAACCAGCTGAGCACCTGATCCAGTCGCGTGCGAACGGAATTCACGTTCCAGGTGGCGATCTGCACGGTTGATCCAGTGGTGTCAAAGACCCTTAGCATCAGCCAACTAAGGAATCGGCTGATGTTCCGCCGTCTCGCGGTTGTCGCACCACTTGTTTTGCCTTGCCTGATGGCAGCAGCCATCCCTGTTGGTGTCCATGCTCAGGTGGATGCGCCGTACCAGAACCGCGAGGAACGCGAGATCTACGGCGAAACCAATGGCAGCGGTTCAATTCTGGATGCCGCCAACCCCATGGATTTCTTGAATCAGATCCGGCGGGCGACCGCCATGGATGACGCAACGCCCCCCTCCGATGCCATTGATGCGGCGCTTAAGGCGTACCAGAACGAGCCTGGATCGCCGTAGAACCTGGTTGTTTCGTGCTGCTGATGCGGGCTGCGCTCAACCCCAGATGGCCTGCCAGAACATCGATCAATGGATCAACCGCTCCGTTTGGATCCCGCCGCTGCCGTGCTTCCTGCAGCAGGGCTTGAACATCGTTGACGTTTCCGCGCTCATGCTGCAGAAGAGCGAGGGCTAGCAAGGGCTTCACATTGGTCGGCTGCTCTGCCGCCAACTGGCGATACAGGTTGACCGCTGCTTGATGGGCTCCGCCTTGACGGAGAAGATCGGCCAACAGCAGACCAATCTCCACGCGTTGGCCAGGCTCCATGGCTTTGAACCGCGCGTTCAGTTCAGCCTGGGCTTGGCTTTGCCGTCCCTGCTCTTGGTCTAACAGCACCTGCAGCTGCAGCACTTGAGGGTGATCCGGATGCAGACGCATGAGCTGTTGCAGGCTGCGACGGGCTGCTTCTGGCTGGCCATTGAGGCGTTGAAGTTCCGCCTTGAACAGCTTCAACTGGCGGGGGGCGTCACGGGCGGCGAGCCAGGGTTGCAGCACTATCTCCGCTTCCGGCAGGCGTTCCAGCGCGATTAGACGTTCCAAGAGCAGAAGTCGTTCTGCCTGGTTGAGCTCCTCCTGCCCCTGGAGTTGCTCCATCAGTGTTGCAATCTGCTGATCCTCAACCCGATGGTTCCCCCTCGCACGGGTTTCAGGGGCCATGGATGCGGCGGCAATCCAACCGACCAGCGCAACCCCAACCATGGAGATCACCAGCAACAGGATTCGACGCGGGCTTTGCATCCGATCTCGAATCAGCCCCTTCAGTCTGAGGGGATTGCGGTGGGCTGGCTACAGTCTTCGTGAGGGCTTTTGACTCCGCCCGGATCTGCATCAATGCGCGCCCATCCGATTCCTCCGGTCACCGAGCCGTTGCAGTACCGGGCCATCGGTCTCGTTCGGGGCACCTATGCCCCAACCGATCCCGAGCAACTCACCCGCGGCATGCTCACCGATGCCCAGGGTGTTCCCCTGGAAACCGTTGTGCTCGGTCGAGTGCTCACCCTGATCCGGCGGCATTTGCCCTTGGATCAACCCCACCTCTGGGTGGTTTATCCCAGAAGCCGCGAAAGCGATCATCTTCATCTTCAGATCGCTGGGGTCTGGGAACCCAGCACGCTTGCACCCGAGCAAACGGACGCCTCCGACACCTTGCCGGAGGGAGACGACTACTTCTCCGTCAGGGGTGAGTTGATCTTCACCAAGCCCGAGACCGGCGAAATGGTGGTGAAAGTGCGTCAACAGGCCCGGGCCGACGGGCACCGCCCGTTGCCGTTCAAGCTCCAGATCAAGGGCGAGCTACCCCTGGAACATCTGCGCCATTTCGTCAGCCTCGACCTGCGTCGCCAGGGCCAGGAACTGCACCTTGAACAGCATGAGGTGATTGCCCCCATGCCAACGCGAGGCGGCAAATCCAAGGGAGGTCGCGGCCGTGCCACCTCCCGCGTCCGGAGCTGATGGCGGAGGCGGGTCAGGGCTCCACAGGAGCATTGCGCGCCGGTGTTGCGGTCGCTGGCGTGACCCTTCTCGGAGCCTTTGGACCTGCTCTGGGTCTGTCTTCGGCTTGGATCGTTGTGGCGGTGGGTGGCTCCCTGGTGGCCCTCAGTGTTGATGCCGCCACCTGGCAGGGAATGGGTGGCCACATCCTTGCTGAAGCCTTGCCCGGGGGGCAGGAGCGTCTGCGTCGGATTGCGGTGCACGAGGCGGGCCATGTTCTGATCGCGGAAGAGGAGCAACTTCCGGTGCAGCAGGTGCTGGTGGGAACCCTGGCCTGTGTGCGTGCGGGGTTGCGCAGCAGTGGCGCGACGGAATTCACCGTGCCGGAGAGTGTTCGCATGCCCCTTGAAGATCTACGCCGTTGGAGCCGGGTGCTGCAGGCCGGCATCGCCGCTGAGACGGTGGTCTTCGGCCAGGCCCGCGGCGGTGCCGATGACCGTGCCTTGCTGGGACGGCTCTGGGGACTGTCGGGCCATGACGTGGCCACAGCTCAGCGGGAGCAGCGCCGGGCCCGTCGGGAGATTGAGCAGCAGCTGCGTCAGCAGCGGCAGGAGCTCGATCGCCAGGCGGGTGTTCTGCTGGAGGCTGCCCCGCGTCTGGGGCGATGAGCAGTCTCTGGATTGATGCGCCAACGGGTTTGGCGGGCGACATGTTGCTGGCTGCGCTGCTGGATCTGGGCGTGGATCAAGCCGTGGTGGATGCCCCTTTGGCGGCCCTGGGATTAGCAGGGCGCTACCGCTTAACTGGGCATGAGGATCGCAGCTGCGGCCTGCGCGGAATCCGCGTTCACGTGCAGGGTCTCGAGGATCAGCCCCCCCATCGCCATTGGTCGGGGATCCGCGATCAAATCAATTCGGCCGCCTTGGCTCCATTGCTGAAGCAGAGGGTTCTTGCCGTGTTCACCCGTCTGGCTGAAGCCGAAGCCGCGGTGCATGGAACGTCGGTTGAGGCCGTTCATTTCCATGAGGTTGGTGCGATTGATGCCCTCGTGGATGTGGTGGGGGTCTGTGCCGCCATTGAGGCCCTCAACCCAGCCGGCATTGCCTGTTCCCCGTTGCCTGCCGGGAGCGGAACGGTGTCAACGGCCCATGGGGTGTTGCCCGTGCCCGTCCCCGCGGTGCTTGAACTGGCGCGCCGCCACCGCATTCCGTTGCTTCAGGGAGAGGGCCTGCCCGCTGGTGAACTGGTGACGCCCACGGGCCTGGCCCTGGTGTCGGTGCTGGCGGATCGCTTCATGGCTCCGAACATCCTGATGGCTGAAAAAATCGGTGTCGGACTCGGTCATCGCCAGCTGGATCGGCCCAATCTGGTGCGTTTGGTGCTGCACAACACTGTTGCTTCGGTCGATGCGACTGCAGCTCCCCGCTGGGAGTCGCTGGTCGTTCAGGAAGCCTGGATTGATGACGCCACCCCTGAGGAGGTCGCGACCTTGGCCAATCGGCTGCGTGATGCAGGGGCGATTGATGTGGCGGTGCAGCCGTTGTTGATGAAAAAGGGCCGCAGTGGTCAGTCCGTGACTGCTCTGGTGCGGGATGGGGATGCAGAGAAGATGCGCGGGCTTTGGCTCAGTGCCGGCAGCAGCATCGGTTTGCGGGAACGTCGCCAAGGCCGCTGGGTGTTGCCGCGGCGCCATGGTGTTTTGGAGACTCCCTGGGGTCCCCTGGCTGCCAAACAGGTGCGTCGCCCGGACGGTCGTTGCACCGTCAAAGCCGAAGCTGACGCCCTTGAGGCCCTTCAGCTCAGCACTGGGTGTGGTCTTGATGAACTGAGGGCTGCCGTTGCCGCCGCACCGTTTGTGAGCACGGACGACTGGGCCTGATGGGCAAAATTCTTCGCCAACCCAAGCTCTGGATCACGCTGGCCAGCTTGGCGTTCATCGCTGTGGCCTTGGCGCAGCAGGCGGGCCAGCTGCGCCAGCTGAGCCTGGTGGCCAACGGCTGGTGGTGGCTGTTGCTGGGCCTCGGTCTGACCTGGCTCAGCATCCTGATCAATGGGCTGGCCTGGCGCGACCTGCTGGTTTGGTTGAGGCACCCGCCCAAGGGTCTTGCGGTGGTGCCGCTGTTCGTACGCAGCAACCTGCTCAAGTATTTGCCGGGAGGGGTTTGGCATCTGGTGGAGCGGGTCCGGGTGCTGCGCCCGGCGATTGGCGGTGGCCCGGCCTTGGCCGGTGTGATTCTTGATCCGCTGTTGATCGTGGCGGCGTCCTTCCTGGTTGTCGTGGCTGGTGGATGGCAGCAGGGCCTTGCCCTGCTGGCTCCCTGGCCGGCGCTTCTGATGATTCCGCGCTGGCGGGAGCCAATCCTGCGTCGATTGGAGCGTTCCAAGGCGGCGCAGCTGCAGTCGGTTGGCAGCGGCCCCTTGGACAGTGATGGGAGCGGCCGTGGTGGCTATCCCTGGTGGCCCCTCGTCCTCCAGTTGCTGTTTGTGCTCTGCCGCTTTGCCGGGTTCTGGTGCAGCGTGCAGGCCTTCGGTATCAGCAGTCCGGTTCCATTCACCTGGCTCGCGGCGTTTGGACTGGCCTATGCCGTTGGTTTGGTGGTCCCCGGAGCTCCAGGAGGGCTCGGGGTCTTTGAGGCCACCTTGTTGCTTCGTTTGAGTGGTGCTGTGCCGGAGGCTCAGTTGCTGGCTGTTGTGCTCAGTTATCGGCTTCTCTCAACCTTGGCGGATGTCGTTGCCAGCGCCGCATTGGTTGCCGATCAGCTGGTGGTGCAACGCTTGAAGCGTCCATGCTGACCCCCGTGCTGCTGTGGTGCTGAGTCGTCGCCGGATGCTGCAGCTGTTGCTTGGCACGGGCCTGAGTGCTGCGGCCCTGCCCCTCCACGCAGCAAAGCGAGCTGCGCTGAGGGTTGGGCTGATTAGTGACCTCAACAGCAGCTATGGCTCCACCAGCTACATCCCTGCTGTTCATCAGGGGCTGGAGCAACTGATCGCCCTACAGCCGGATCTGGTGGTGTGTGCTGGCGATATGGTGGCGGGCCAGATGCGAGGGCTGACGGGGCAGCAGCTCGATGCGATGTGGCGCGGATTCGAGACGGCAGTCCTGCAGCCGCTTCAGACCGCAGGCATCCCCCTGCTCCCAGCGATCGGGAACCATGACGGCTCACCGGGATTCCCGGCTGATCGAGCTGCTGTTGGCCGGTTTTGGACCCCGCTCCGGGCTCGCATGGGATTGGCATTTGCGGATGCTTCGCAGTTCCCCTTCCGTTACACGGTGCTCCAGGACGGGATCTTTTGGCTGGTCTGGGATGCCAGCTCAGCCCGGATTCCCGAGGACCAGCTGGTCTGGGCACGACAGCAGTTGGCCAGTGCTCAAGCACAAACCGCTCGAGCACGGTTCGTGGTCGGCCATCTGCCCCTGGTCGGTGTTGGCCAGGGAAAGGATCGGCCCGGCGAGGTTTTGGACCGTGGGAGCGCCCTTGAGGCGCTGATGGAGAACAGCGGTGTGCAGGCCTACATCAGTGGCCATCATCACGCTTGGTTCTCCGGTCGTCGCGGCAAGCTCGATCTCATTCAGCTCGGTGCGCTGGGTAGTGGACCCCGGCGTCTCCTGCAGGGTGGGGCTGCACCTCAACAGACCTTCACCCTGCTGGAGATTGCTGGGATGGAAGCTGAAATCACCGAGGCCACCTACGCCGTCTCCACGGGTCTGCCGCTGGCATGGTCAACACTCCCGGCTGATCTCAACACCCGTGCTGGAGTGCTCCAGCGCAATTCTTCAAAGAGATTGTTGCGTGGATGATGAAACCTCTCTGCTGGAGGCTTGATCCAGCGTCGGCACCAGGGCCATTGCGGCGATCAGTCCCAGGACGAGGATCATCAGGGCCGGTAACAGTGCTTCGGCCAACCGTTCATCACCGGCGTACTGGAACACCCGCACCGAAAGGGTGTCGAAGTCGAACGGTCGCAGCGCAAACGTGAGTGGAAGCTCTTTCACCGTGTCGACAAAGACCAGCAGAAGGCCGACGGTGATTGGCCCTCGCAACAGGGGCAAGTGCACGCGTTTGAGCACGCTTTGCCATGGGGAACCCATTCCGGTGGCGGCCTCATCGAGGGTTGGACTGATCCGTTCGAGGGCAGCATCCAAACCGCCTTTCGCCACGGCCAGAAATCGGACGCTGTAACCCCAGAGCAGCAGAAGCAACGGGGCGACTTGCCAGGGGGCGCCGGCGAGCAGCAGGGCTAGAGCCAGCACCGTGCCGGGGATCGCATAGCCCGTTCCAGCTAGGAAAGTGAGGCTTTTCAGCCATCGGGCATCAGACCAGCGTTTGGCGATGGCCAGCACCAGAGCAGCCGCAACCGCCAGAACGGCGGCAGCCAGGGCCAGGAGAAGACTGCGCCCGCTCAGGCTGATGAGATCGTCATTCCAGCCGTTTTGGAGCTGATCCAGGTTGGTGGCGGCCCACAGCAGTGGGGTCCCCAGGCTCAGGACGGGAGGAATGATCGCGAGCAGTTGAGCCACCGCTGCTCGGATTCCATCCAGGGACCAGGCCGTTGAATCCCCACCGGCCACCCCATCGCACCAGCGCCGACTGCGCCTGCGCAGGCTGCGTTCACACATCACCAAAGCCAGCACGATCACCAGCGTGATCAAGGCCAAGCTGATCGCTCCCGAAGGATTGCCATCGGATTGCCATGTTTCGAGGATGCCTGCGGAGAGGCTTGGAATTCCGAGGAGCTGGACAGCACCAAGTTCATTCACAACTTCCATCCCCATGAGGGCGACACCGGCCCCGATCGCGGGAAGAGCGATCGGCAAGGCAACGCGACGGAAGGCCGACCAGGGGCCGACCCCCAGGCTTCGACACGCCTCAAGCTGACGACGGCCGCTGACGGAGAAATTTTCTGTGCTCAGCAGAAACACGTAGGGGTAGGTCGTCAGGGCCATGACAGTGATGCCCCAACCCATGCCATGAATCGTCCAGCTGTGCCGACTCCCCAGATCGATCAGCGTGGCTGAGAGCAGATAGGCCGGTGTTGCCAGCGGAATCAGCTGGGCAATCCGCAGCCATTGCCGACCTGGAAAACGGCAGTTGCAGAGCAGCCATCCATTGGCTGTGCCCAGCACGGTGCCCAATGTGGCTGTTCCCAGCAGCAGCTTGATCGTGCCCATCACCTGGCGAATCCCATCGGGCCCGAGATCGGTGACGCCGCTCCGCAGGGTTCGGATGGCCTCCTGCACCAGCGTCAGCACCGGCCAGATGGCAATCAGGGCTGTGATCGAAGCGAGCAGAAAGAGGGCCAGCCGGCTCGGGCTTGGAACAATCCGATTGGTCAGCAACTTCAATTCAGCGAGGGGCCGGACACCGTCGTTGCGACATTGCCCTGGAATGAGTCTGGCGATTTTTGGGGTGGGTCAGTCAGACGATTAGCAAACCATTCATCCCTGCGTCCTGTGCTTCCGATGGCGGACCTGGCGTTGACGGTTGGTCGGCTCAGCAGGTGCAAACCTCACACCGGCATCGATCATTTGGCACACTCATAAGCTCGGTCCGTTCCCAAGCTTCATCTGATCTGTGGAACAGCTGCTCCCGATGGAGCCAACGGTTGAGTTGAAGGGTGTCTGGCATTGCTACGGCGATGCTTCCGATGACTGGACCCTTAAGGGGGTTGATCTCCAAGTGGCGCAAGGGGAGCTCCTGGGTTTGCTCGGCCCTTCCGGTTGCGGCAAAACCACTCTGCTGCGCTTGATTGCTGGCTTTGAAAGTCCCAAGAAAGGCACGGTGCAGCTGGCTCAGCGCACCGTCGCTGGGGACGGTGCCTGGATGGAGCCAGAACGTCGGGGTGTCGGCATGGTCTTTCAGGACTATGCGCTGTTCCCACACCTGAATGCCTGGCAAAACGCCAGTTTTGGGCTGCCCCAGCGGCACCCCAACCGTGAGCGGGTGGCCTGGTTGTTTGAGTTGCTGGCGTTGCATGGTCTGGAACAGCGCTACCCGCATCAGTTGTCAGGTGGTCAGCGTCAACGGCTGGCCTTGGCGCGAGCCCTGGCTCCTGCACCAAGGGTTGTGCTCCTGGATGAGCCCTTTTCCAGTCTCGATGTGGAGGTGAGGCTGCGACTCCGCAGTGAGCTCTCTTCTGTGCTGGAGGCCTGTGGCGCCAGCGGCGTGATCGTCACCCATGACCCCGGAGAAGCGCTGGCGATCTGTGATCGCGTCGCTGTGATGAGGGATGGCGTTCTTCATCAATGCGCCTCTCCCCAGGACATCGTGCGATCACCGGCGACCCCGTTTGTTGGATCTTTCGTTCTTCAACGCAACTTGATTCCGGTTCAATCGCGGGAGCGAGGGCAGTTGTCCTGCCTGCTGGGCAATCTGGATGAACCGGAGCCGATGGCTTTGGCTGACCGCAGAGCATCCGGTGATTGTTGCGTTCTGGTGGACCCACACGACATCAATGTTGTTGCTGACACCGAAGGAGATGCCAGTGTTCTGGGGCGTGAATTCCTTGGGGACGAGTGGGAGTACCGCATCCGCATCGGTGATGTGATGGTGCGGGCCAACTGCCCGATTGATCAGGAGCATCCACCACAAACCCGTTGTCGCTTGATGTTCAGGGCTGGTGCGAAGGTCACGGTGCTCCCGCATGCCGATGTGAGCTGAGTTGTTGGCAGCACCTATGTGCTCTGCCAGCCAACGGGGTCATTGACCTTGATCAGGCCAGGGGCAAGAACACTGAGCCGGACCCCTGCCGTGACGTTGTTGTGCCGTGCTGTGGCCTGGAGAATTCCCATCTCTTCAGGGAGGTTGGCTTGGGCAAGCGTTGTGACGACACAGCGGGGGCAGCCTCCGTCGACGTGCAGTTGCACCTGATCGCCGATGCTGAGGATGCCATCAATCCACTGTTCCTCAACAAAGCCATTCTCTGTTCCCGTTGGCTCGATGAGGAGATTGGGGCGAAACCGCTCCACCGCAAAATCAAGATTGGGTTCCAGTTGTTGCAGGGCCTGCAAGGTGGCGCTGCTGATGGCATGGATCGGGCAGGCATCAAAGAAGGTTCCCTCCGGCATTCGCAGCTCGGTGGTCACGTTCTGAAAATCCCGTTCGCGAATGTTGGGCCAGTACTGATCGAGGCTGGCGTTCGGGGGGGCTTGATCCAGAAGCTCAATGTCTCGTCCCAGTTGCGCGGCGAGCATGGTCATCAAGGCTGGATCGTCACTGCGTTTGGTGATGGGTGTCGCATCAGCACCTTCCAGTGGGCCATGAACCGCAATGGGCGGTAGGGGGGCGCCGCTCTTCGGCTCATGGGTGTAGGAGGCGCTGTAGGAGAGAAGATCCTTCCAGAGGCGGGGGTTTTTGGCGCTGGCCACCCGGGATGTCGCGTGGTCCCAGAGGGCGTAGCCGCGATCACCCACCACACCACGATGGTCCACCGCGAGGGCTGGCATGCTTTCCCCCAGCATGGATTTGACCGGATAGCGCCAGAGGCTTCGCACGCGTCCAACCATCACCGCTGGTGTCATGCCGACTGTGGAGATGGTTCCGCTGGAGTGTCGCCAGCCCTCGGCCCAGGGTCTGTTCGAGTCGTTACGGGAAGAAGCGATTTGGATGGCCGTGGTTTGCCATAAAAAAATCCCCCGCAGGAGCGGAGGACTGAAGGCAGAACTTATTCAGGATTCAGCGCTGATGGTGGCGAACAGGAATGGGAACCAGCGCCGGCTGGCGTAAGCCGCCACCGCCGTTGTCGTCATCGGAATCAGCCAGGAGCCATAGCAGCAGGCTGGCGAGAACAAACACTGTTCCGAGCAGCAGCGGTTCGACCATTGAGGTGTCTTCCATGGCACGCACAATAAGCAGCATTCCAGGGTTCTGCTGAATCAGCTGAAACCTTTTCCTGCATCCGGCGCTACGCACTCCTGGAGTTGGCGTCGAAGGGTCTTGTGGTCGATGTCGCGGCCGATCAGCACCAATTGATTTTTGCGATTACCGGTCCAGTCGGTGTCGTCGATGGAAAACCGTTTGCCCGCCAGATGGAACACGTGGCGGCGTTCGCTTTCGTTGAACCAAAGGATTCCCTTGGCTCGGAACACTTCCTGGGGCATCTGGTTGTCCAGGAAGTTCTGGAACTTGCGCAATGAGAAGGGGCCATCACTCTGGAAGGAGAGGGAGGTGAATCCTTCGATCGCCTGCTGGTCTGGATGGTCACCATGGCTGTGGTCATGGCTGTGGTCATGCTCATGGCCGTGATCGTGGTCGTGTCCATGGCCATGATCGTGTCCATGGCCATGATCGTGTCCATGGCTGTGGTCGTGTCCATGGCTGTCGGCATGGGCATGGTCGCTGTGATCCAGGCTCGGATCGTCGGCGGGGGCGCTCACCTTGTCGGATTCAAAGAGGCCAACACTGAGCAGCAAGGCCAGGGGCACATCCCCGTTCACCGATCGCAGGATGCGGGCATCGTTCTTAACAGCTCTGAGTTGCTGTTCAACGGCATCAAGCCGCTCCTCCGAGACGAGATCGCATTTGTTGAGCAGCATGATGTCGCCGTAAATCACCTGGGCACGGCCGACCTCCGTCTCCAGCACGGTGTGATCGAAGTTCTCTGCATCGATGAGCGTGATGATCGAATCAAGGCGGGTCTGATCGCGCAGTTCACTGCCCAGGAAGGTCATGGCAACCGGCAGGGGGTCGGCCAGACCGGTGGTTTCAACGACGATGTAATCGAGCGGTTCAGGGCGTTCGATGATCCGTTCAACGGCATCCATGAGTTCGCCATTGATCGAGCAACAGATGCAACCGTTGCTCAGCTCAACCATGTCTTGATCGGTGGTGACGATCAGGTCGTTGTCGATGCCGATTTCGCCGAACTCGTTCACCAGCACCGCGGTCTTCACCCCCTGCTGATTGGTGAGGATGTGATTCAGCAGCGTCGTCTTCCCTGCTCCAAGGAAGCCGCTGAGAATGGTGACAGGGACGCCTGAGGCGACTGGTGCTGTGGTCATGCGCAAGGACCCTCTGCGCTCATGCTGGCAGCAGCGCGTCGATTGCGGCAGCCAGATCCACATCAAGGCTGCTGAGGCCGCCGAGATCATGGGTGGTCAGGTCGATCGACACGCGGTTGTAGACATTGCTCCAGTTCGGATGGTGATTTTTTGATTCGGCCAGGAGTGCCACCTGTGCCATAAATCCAAACGCCTCCACGAAGCTGTTGAACTGCAGATCGCGGTGCAATCGTTCCCCTTGAACGCTCCACTGGGGCAAGCGTGTGGAGAGCGCCGATTTCTGGGTGGCGTCAAGACGTTCAACCGGCATCAGCTCGCAGATTCACCCAACCATTCTGGCGGGAGTGAGAGACGTGCCAGTCGCTGCGAACTCCCTTGACCAACAATCCATCACGTTTTAAGGCTTCTTTGGCAGTTGAGGTTGTTGGAAAACCCTGCGGGCGGTACGAGGCAGGTACAGCCCGCACGCTGCTTGGCTTGTTTGGTGATGAGTGGTTTTTGGGGGATTAATTGCGCTTGTTCGTCTTGGATGTAGAAATACTTGAATTGAAATTTTCACCTCAAGTGCTCTTTAATTCCTGGAGTATGTTGATTGCCATCGAAGACAGTTTGTGCCTTTGCATATGATTCGGATTGAACTCATCCGTGCGCTACTTCTCTCCTCCTGTGGCTCGAGGTGTTGTGCTGGCGAGTAATGCTCATAGCATGCTGTTGCTGTGCAGGTTGTAACTTTCAGTGCTAAGTGCTGGTGGTAACTTCAGTTGTTGCAGAAAAGTCAATGCTTGACGCGCCTGGAAGGAGTTCTGAACCATCCCGTGAGAATTTTGAAAAAGCAGTTGTGATGATGGCAGCATCCATTGTTCAATGGATTGACCATCAGAAACTTGAAGATCCTTCGGCTGCTCAGGATGATGAGTCCCTGAAGAAATCCCAACTTCTGTTGCAGGCGACCGATCATTTGCGTCAATACGGAATCATGGGTGCTCGAACAGCAGGTTTCGTCTCTCTAGCGGTTGCAAGTTTGTGGGCGCAAAGTCAGTTCAGGATTGGATGTTGTGAAGAGTCAGATTTGAAAGGTCAGATGTTATGGGTGATGCAATCTCCGGCAGTGCAGGCGGCGATCCAGGAAACATTCAAGCCTCTTGATGATGAAAGCAAGCGAGATGCTCAGAACTTCGCAAGAGGTTCAGAGGGGACGATTGTCTTGTTTGTGAGCACCACTCTGGAGAAATACTCTTCAATGGTGAAAGGTGAAGGTGGTCATTTTGTTGAAAATAATTTGGCGCAACTCAAGGAATTGAATGGATTTTTTGCTGCCATTGACGAGGGCGGTTTGAGTTATCTTGCCAAGGTGTTGGAGCTTTCGGTGTTGACGACCATGAACAGCGATTTGTTTGGTCGTGAGTTTCGCGCTGAAAATTCGTTTTATTATTCCGGGATTGTTGAGTTGATTGGAGAGATTTTAGAGCTGGAGGCTTCTGTGGAGTGATGGAGTCTTTTTGGCAGGGGTTGCTGGCTCCTCAATGCATCTCGGCTGGGTAGCGGCGAGATCAAGTCAAGTGCTGTTGATGTGGTTATGAAACTTCATTGCGATTTAAGTCGTGGTTGCATTTGATGTGTTGAAGTGTCAAAAGATGCACAGTCTTTATGGGACGGCGTGTAGAAGCCAAGCAACTACTTGCAAGGCAGCAAACCGAAGCCGCTTTGTTGCATCGAAAGGTGAAGTTAATCTATTTTCGTCAAAGCATGGCCGCAAAGTATTTAATTGCAATTGGTATTGGACTTGCTGCCGCTCAGGACTACTGCCTTGCTTGTGACAATGACTGAGTCATCAAAATGATTTGTTTGCTTCTTCACTTGTTTTGATGGTGGCCGCGATGAGATTTCGGATCTAGAAGCATTTGATCGGCCCCAATGCTTCATCCGAACATCCTGCCAATGGCTCCGAAGCCAAAGTGATTGTGGATGACGCGCAGGAACGTTGTTGTCCATCCGATGACTTGATCCACGTCATCGGGCGCTGGTCACTGCACTGACTCCCTTCCCCTTAACGGGGAGTCAGACCAGCGTTATCCAGTGTGTGATGCATAGAGTCAACAGCCGAAATCAAGGGAAGCCTTGCCATCAATCGCTGCTCACCAGATTTGAATGGGCAAGGCGTTAAGGAAGCTCCCTGTCGTGTTGACCACGCTCAATGCAATAGGTCCAGAATTTTTGAACCCAACGTGGTTTTGGATGCAGGTTGGCAACACTCAGAACCCCTATCGAAATGATCCCGAGAACGACCGCAAAAGCGGGATCGACCCACACCCAGAAGAGGACGATCAAGCCGCTGACAACAACAATCCGTACAACCTGTCCAAGGGTCATGGAACCGACCTGAAGACAACCACTAAATCATCCATCTCACGTGCTTCAGGCTTAGTCGCTCAGATCATGTAACCGGTCAATCATCAGATCGGTGTCGGTGTCGATGCCGTCGTCGGTCTCCCAAGCATTGGGATCATGTCGTGCCTGAATGGCTTGGTTGATGCGTTCTCCATTGCGGAGGCTCAGCATGGTTTGAGGCTTGGCTGAAACGTTCTGAGGAGAATTTGCGGCTGCTGAAACGTTTGCTGGTGCTCCGAACAGGTGGCAAGCGATCGTTCGGGTGTGAGCAGCGCTGCGGTGTTCCCAGAGGTACACGGCTTGCCAGGTGCCCAGCAGCAGCTGGCCTCCACTCACGCTCAGGCTGAGGGTCTGGCTGGTGAGTGCTGTTCGGATGTGGGCCGGCATGTCATCGGCTCCTTCGTCGTCATGGAGATAACGGCGGTGTTCTGGAACGGCATCGGCCATCCATGCATCCAGGTCCTGCAGCACCCGTGGATCGGCGTTCTCGTTA
>MDTA01140032.1_pt1 | contig 15785 bp, 17 predicted proteins | sample 811151 | NCBI WGS metagenome assembly MDTA01 (sample SAMN05326648, study PRJNA326480) | marine metagenome | isolation source: seawater | place: Indian Ocean: South | collected 2010 | reverse complement strand
CACCACGTTGATAGGCTGGGTGTGGAAGTGCGGTAACGCACGTAGCTAACCAGTACTAATAGCTCAATTGGCTTGATTTATGCACTGAAAAAAATTTTTAAAAAGATATTATTGTTTAACCCGGTGTTTGGCAGATTTTAAAACAATTAAAATTGACCTGAAAGACGTTAATTTTTTAAAATTTTTTTGGTCTACTTTAAAACAAAATTTTTTCTCAATTTTTGATATAAACTTTAAAAAGCTTAAGCTATCATAATTACTTAGTTCAGAAATATTAACATTCTTCTTTATAAGATCGATCTCCTTGTTAGATTTTATATTAAAGCTGTCTTTAAATATTTTAATTAATGCCTTTTCCATTTATTAACCTTAGTAATTTATTTTCGTCAATTTTTTGATTATTATTTCTAGGAAGCGTTTTAATTTTAAATATATTAATCGGGATCATGTATTTTGGTAAATATTTTGCAAGCTTTATTTTCAACATCTTTTCTATAAATTTACCTGAACAGAAAGTGAATATTTTATTTCTGAATATTACTGAATGCGATGTAAAATTTGTTAAATCTTCAATTAATTTATCAATCTCGTTAAGTTCAATTCTATTGCCTAGTATTTTGACCTGTCTATCTATTCTATTTAAAAAATAATAGTTCCCATTAATTATTTTACATACATCTCCTGTTATAAAACTTTTTTTGTTATTTATATTTTTAAATTTATATTTATTAAGAAGTTTTTCTTGTTTATAGCCTCTGGCAACCTGTGGACCAGAAATATAGATCTCTCCTTGAGCAACTTTTTTTTTGCTTAAAAATCCAATTTTCATATTATTAATTGGTTTTCCAAATGATGCGGATGGTTTGCAGTATTTATGATAATTAGTTTTATTAAAAACTATTGATGTGCAGGATACTGTGGCTTCAGTAGGTCCATAAGAATTTATTACTTTAATATTTTTATTTGATTTAAATATTTTTTTAAGATGAATTTTTTTTAAAACTTCTCCACAAAAAAACATTTTTTCAAGTGATTTGATATCATTTTTTTCAAAATAATCTTGATCAAAAACTAAATCGACAGCACTCGGCACAGATATCCAATGAGTTAATCTATTTTTTTTGATAAATTTATTTAAAAATAATCTATCATAATCATTCTGTATAGGAAATAAAGTTCCTCCAGATGACAAAGTTCCAAAAATATCGGCAACACTTAAATCAAAACCAATACTTGGATGTTGAGAGCATCTGAGATTTTTTTTTTGAAAAAATTTTTTTGAAATCCACATGATGTAGTGATCTAAAGAGTTTCTTGAAATTCTAACACCTTTGGGTTTTCCAGTACTTCCAGATGTATATATGATATATGCATCCTTCATAGAATTTACAGTTTTAATATTAGAAACTTTTTTCAATTTCAAAATTTCTTTCATAGATAAAGATTTTAAATTTATTTTTTTTGATGGTTTAAACTTTGAAATTAAAAGTTTTGCTTTTGAAGATGTTAAAACAAATTTCAATCTATTAAGTGGTAATGCATTATTGATAGGAATATAAGTTCCTCCAGAAATCAAAGATGCAACCATTGCAACGTAACAAATAAAATCATCTTCTTTATTTTCTAAAATACATATTTTATCTATTTTCTTTTTTTTTAGATAAAAAGCTAAATTATTTGCCATTTGCCAAAAATTAAAATATGAAATTTTGTTGTTACCACTGATAGCAATATTATTTGGATGATTTAATGAATGTTTATATATTTTTTTTAATAATTTCATAAATTTAATATATTTGGTCTATTTTTTAAAATCATTGTGCACAAAATATCGAACTCTTGAATGTCAACTAAATAGCTTTTTCCAAAATGAAGTTTACTAGATTTTGTGATTTTTTTGACAGCGGGCAAATTAAAAATTTTATTAAAATTTTGATAAATATTTTTCTTTCTCACTTTATATATAATTTTTTTCAAAAAAATTTTATTGTTAATTTTTAATTTTAATTTAAATATTTTTTTTTGTCGATATTTGGTATTAAATTTATTTTCAATATGATGAAGATAGGTACATCCTGTTGCAGCATCACAACCAAACAATAGTAATTTAAATTTATTTTTGTAGAAAAGATCAAAATCTGAGCTTTTTCCAAAAGATAAAAAATTTTTATTTTTTTGAAATTTTTTTTCTAAATTACCATGAATTAAATGACTATGAAAAACTGAACAAGTTTTTACATATTTAAATTTCTTGAAAAAATATTTTGATAGAATGCTATTTTCCTTAATTCCAAAATCATTCTTAATATCTATGATTTTTTTTTTATCAAGCATTGTATTATATAGAGGCAAAGCTATAGTTCCATTTTTCCCAATAATACTTTTCAAAGTTTTGAAAAATATTTTTGGTAGTAAAGGGTTATACAAACCAAAATTTGCAAGATCAGAATGAATAACAATATTATCATTTTTTTTTATATTTAAATTTAAAAAATGAATTTTTAATAATTTTGTTAATTCAAATGTTCTCATCAAAGATTTATTTAGATATTAAATTATTATTTAAACTACAATATTAATTATAAATTTAATTTAAATTATGACCAAGTTCTTTATAATAAACAAATTATTTTCCCTCAAAATCAGAGGCAATTCCTAAAGTGTCGGCTGATATAACGAATTTTGATATAGATCTAATATTTAATTGATAGCTGTGAATAATTCTCTGAAACCAAGGAGGAATACTATGATTAAACTTTAATTCCAAAATTGTGTAACCTGCCAAACATTCAATCCAATTTTTATCTGAAGTATTTGTAAAAAGCTCCATGTTTTTTAAAGATGTAATGTGATTATCAAATGTTAATCTAAAATATAGTCCTGACTTATTGATAAAAGGTTTTCTATTATAATCTACCAGCAAGCGTGGAATTAAATTTTTTTTGTAACAATCAAAAATAAACTGATCTATTAGTTTATTATTTGGATAAATTTTTTTTAATTGAAAATATTTACTTTTATCATAGAAAATGTGCAAGTTTTCCTTAGCTATTTCCAATCTAGATTTATAAGTTCTTTTATTTTCTCTACCCTTCAATTCAATAAAAATCGGCGACTGTTCATTTTTTGAATAAGTCCTTATTCTGTACTTATGTCTTGTTCTTACACCATCAACTTTTTCATTAAAATTTGAATTTAATAGATTGTCAAAATATAGAGATCTTACAAAATATTTATTTCCTCGTTCTTCAGTTGCAAATCCGTCATAAATCATAAAATTTTCAATTTCTCTCTGAATTTTAATAGATAGTTTTTCCTTTAAAATATATTTCATTTCAAATCTTGAAAATTTTTCTGGAGTAATTTCTTTCATAAAATTTAAATATAAAATTAATTTATAACAACATTCATATCTTTTTCGATGGGTCCTTTAAAAATTGAATTAGATATATTTATTTCTGATCCATTTTTTGATGATAAAATGTTTTTCGAATTTTCGAAATGTACATTATTAGCTTTAATTTCTCCGGGGGCACCATATTGCCAATTTTTTTTATAAGCACTCATTTGTTCATTATTAAAGTTGAATTTTGAGTTTGAGATATACACTTTTGAACCATCTTTCGATGCTATACCGATATTATTTTTATTAAAAATTGATTTTAAGATTTTAACACTCGAATTTTCACCCACAGAAATACCCTTATCTTTTGAATTTTCAAATAATGAATCTCTGATTATGGCTTCTGACTCCATTAAATCTAAAGCATCATTTCCTGAATCTTTTATTTCTAAATTTTCTATCTCAATATTTCTTGATATATCTATATCAATTGCATCAAAGTTTGCATTTTTTAAAATAGAGTCACTTATTTTAATATTTTTTGAATAAATGATGTGCATCATATCATCATAAATATAATTATTTGATAAATTTATATTATCTAGAATTATATTTTTAGAATTGTGTAAAGAAAGCATTGAAATATAGTTTATATTTTCAATCTTATCTCCACTACCACCATTCATTTTTATATTTTTAAATATACTTCCCGAAGTTTCTGGTCCCAGTAAAGCAATAGTTCCCCATGGACTATTATGCTGATTATCAAAACTAGTGAAAATAATTGGCTTTTCTTTATTACCAATTGCCAATACCTTATTTTTAAAAACTATACTTGCATTTTTTTTCAATAAAATTTTTGTACCAGGCATAATTTTAACTTCATTTCTGTAAATAATATCTTTATCAATTGTCTTTTCTCCTGAAATTATTATTTGTTCTAAATCATCAGCTGAAGAGATGATTGGTAAATTAAACATATCTGGAGCCACAGATAAGTTTGATTTTTTATCAAGTAGATATTGAATGTTTGAATATTTATTAGAACCATAAACTAAGTCTGGCGCTTGTTTATTTTCAACAAAAAATTTGAAATATGTATTAGAAACTCTATGTTTAGAACTTCTTAAAATTTTTGATTTTTTATCTGATAAGTTTACTCTATTTGCAAATAAAGTTAATGGTATATGAAAGGTGTTATTATCATTTGCAAAAAAAATTTTATCATTATCATCATGTTGAGAATTATTGTTACTATCTATAGCTATCCATTTTGGCGCCTCTGATTTATATTCTATTTTTAAATTTGCCACAGGAATTAAACCATCAATCTTTATTTTAAAGCCATTTGGATCAACATCCCATGATGCTTTTGGTCTCTTCTCCAAAATTTCAACTATTTGTCTCTCTCTGATTTTAAGGCTATCAGTAAGCTCAGAATATTTTAATCTTAAATCATTTACCTTAAGATTTGAATAATATTTTTGCTGGATTAATCCTATATCTCTTTTTTGACTTGTCAAAAAATTGATCTTAATTTTTTCAATATGATCAATAGCTTTTGATAAATATCTATCTTTTTTTACAGCCTTGTATAATAACAAGTATTTTTTTTCTAAAAATTCACTGCTTTTGTTGAGAACTTGAAAAATATTATTATTTGAACCATCTAAAGATATTTCTTCAATATTTTTTTGTTCAGAATTAAAACTAACATCATGTGGTATTAAATAAATTTTTCCTGACCATGGATCTATAACTAATCTAACATTGTGAATATCATTAGAAATTTCACCTTGTATCAAAGTTTGATAGACTGATACATTTGAGAGATAATCAATATTTTCGTTTGAAAGTAGTTCTTTTAAATTTTTGTATGAAGTATCTGCTTTTTTTAAATTATTTAAAAAATAACTTAAATCATCTTTTTCATCTTCCCCAATAAGATTAAAATAAGCTATTTTTGACCATAGGCCTGGGTTATTATATAGATCACTATCTAGACCCAGTTTTTTTTCATTATTGTATTCTTCCCCTTTATAAAGGTTAACAGGCATTAATTTGTTTCTACGTAAAAAATTTTCATTTAGTCTTTCTCTTTCAATAAAAATTCCACCAGGTTGATTATTAATTATCAATTCAACTAATCTAACATTTGAAACTAACAAGCCTAAATTTTTAGCTATCTTTTTTGCTATATAGTCATTTAATATATAGCCTTGTGAGGTTTTATATTCAAAATATCTTTGTCTACCAAACATTTCTGATTTTTTTGTTTTAAGTCTTATATTTTTCTGCTCAAACATAAAATTGTAAGGGTTATCTCCAAAATGTCTAACTTCTACTTCTAAATACTTATTATTATTCAACAAATATGCTTTAACCCAATTTTTTGTTGAGCTTGGCACCTCACTTAATAGATGGTTTGTTGACTTCTCAGGTATTTGTATATTTATAACATCTAGTCCAATTTTCTTGTTTGAAAAGTATATATTTGCAAATTTTTTATAATTAAGCTCAATATAATAAAATAACCAATCAATGGCTCTTGGCTGCATATTATATGCAGAGTGTCCGTGTTTCCAATCATGAAAATTAATTTTGATAGAAAAAAATATTATCGACAGAATCAAAAAAGGTACCACAAATATAGAAGAAATTTTAAAAAGTTTTTTCATTCATTAATATTAATTTGTTTGCAAAAAGAAATATTAGCTAAATCTAGTCTAGAAAACCTTATATTAAATTTAATTTTTTCAACTAAATTAATCTTTTTTTTGAACTTTATATTTATTAAATCATCATCATAAGAACTTTTTACTAAAGTAATTATATTTTCGTCATTTAAAAAATAACTATTATTTGAAAATACATAGATATCATTTTGGTTTATTTCCTTTTCCTTTTCTCCACTTGTAAAAATTTTATTTATTTCAATTTTTGTACCTGGTAACAAACTTAGATAAATATCAACTTGATTAATATTTTGTGGATAGTTCAGAACAAAATTATAATCAGAAAATTTATTTAATTCTCCAATTGATTTTGGATAAATTTTTAAATTTTCATTTTTTTGATTTATTGATATTGCAAATTTTGAGAGATTATTTCCGCCAAAAAATTTATATGAGTTGGGAGTTATATTGCCCCCCAGCAGACTATCTTTATACTTTTCGCAATAGTTTGAGATAAGACTTACATTATCTGTCAATTTAAACAAATTTAAAATTTCTCGATAGGCCTCTTCATTTGATGGAGACAATATAATAGCTTTTTTTAAGTGATAAACAGATTTTGACTCATCATCATCTAACAGCGCTCTTGAGGCCCAAACATGAACTAAATATATATCATCATCAATATCTAAAAGTTTCAAATAAACATCTTGCATTAAATTAAAATCCTCTTGGTTTTTTGCGTTTATTGAAATCATATGTGTTACATCATAAATACCCTCCCACATTGCGTTCTTTCCTTTAGATATTTTCTGAGAGAAGTTGATGTAATTATCTATTTTTTTTGCTGCACTTTTGGTATCACCAGATTGTACATGTTGTTTTATGCTATAAAATTGATACAAATTTATAAATGCTACAATTCTTTTGTATGTGTCTCTCCTAAAGTCATAATTGATTGTAAAATAGGAAATAAAAGCTATTAATATAGCTAACAAAATTAATATTAACTTTATTGTAATATTTTTTTTTTTATTTATCATCTTGTTCTCAAATGAATAATATAGTTTTAAATCCCTTACAAGAATTAGAAAATATATACAATCCAACAGAAATAATCATAAACCTTTTGCTGGCGTTTATATTGGGAGTAGTAATTAGCTTAGTTTATAAAAAAACCCACAAAGGTTTAAGTTATTCACAATCATTTATGATCACAAATATATTTATTTGTGTAATTACTTGCATGGTAATAATGATTATCGGGAATAATTTAGCTAGAGCTTTTGCTTTAGTGGGAGCATTGTCAATTATAAGATTTAGAACAGTAATAAAAGATACAAAAGATATAGCATATATTTTTTGGGCACTTGCAGCAGGGATGGGGAGTGGTACGGGCAGTTATTTTTTAACAATAATTGGAAGTATTATAATTTTAATAATTGCTTTTATCTTGTTTAAAACAAATTATGGTTCAATATATAAAACAGAATTTATTTTACAGTTTAGATATTTAAAGTCTGAAAACAAAAATCCTGAATATAATAATATCATCAATCAATTTACAAAGTCATCGACCTTGTTAAATGCAGAGCCCTCAGGCGATGAAAAAACCCTAAAACTCACTTTTGATATAGTGATGAAAGAGGATAAAGATTTTAACGAATTTATAAATAAAATTTCAGAAATTGATAATTTATCAGAAGTGTCATTAACTGCTGCAAAAAACGATATAGATTACTAAATTTTCTTCCAAATTATTTCATTGTTTGAAGAGTAGCTACCATAACAAAAAAATCTTTCTACATCATGATGTTTTATTTCACTAACATTGTGAAATGAATTTGGATTTGATATAAATGCAACAAGCTTACCAGACTCAGGTTTAATTTTCATTTTTAAATCAAAATTATTCTCATTTTTAACATTGTTATTTTCCAAATTTTCATCTGAATATATTTCTAGATATCCACCATCTTTCTCTTCTAAATCATTTAAATAAATCAATATAACTATGATTCTGGTGTTTTTGTCCCTATGCGTTTTTAATTTGTATCCCTTTTTTGCAAATGAAAAACTCATCTCAAAATATAATGATGTAAATAATCTTTTAATTAAATATGGAGTTTTTAATTTGATAAAATTTAATAATTTTTTGAATGAATTTCCACTATGAATATCTCTTTTATACTCATAATAGTTTTTATCAAATTTATTTGAAATTTGTAGTGCATTATATTTAAGCCGAGAGTCTTTAGATATTTTTGTTAAAACGTCGAATAAATATAAATACTGCTCTTTGTCATTTAAAAAATTATACAAATCTCTAAATATCTTGTGTTTATTAATAAAATTAGAAAATTCAGTAGTACCTTTTCTTATATTTTTCCTACCACTCATTACCATTTCATCAAAACTTGATTTTTTTAATATTTCAACAGCTTCCTTTGCCTCATTACTAGTAAGAAAGTTTTTTATTTCTAGTATTGGATAAGGATTACTGTGTGATTTATAATTAAATAATCTATCTTTAAGAAACATTTGAATTCTCTATTTTCTTCCCATTTTTTTTAAAATTTTTATTTTCTTTAAAATTGCATTAGACTTCGAAAAAATACTATATGAAATTTTATTTGAAATATATCCTAAAAAAACAAACAAACCGTAATATGTAATTAAAAAACTTTGTTTAAAAAATTTTTTAAACATTATAAAATAAATTTCATTTGATTTTACTTTATGATTCTTCTCTATCTCATTCTTAATTTTTTCGCCCAAGTTAACTTCTTCATTAAATTTTTCAGTACCATTTGTATGTGCAAGGCAGTGAATAGAAGTCTGTATATGCCTCTTTAAAACACTCATTTTATGATAATTAACTAAATTTTCTTCAGATATATGTAATATTTTATATCCACATTTTTCAAATAAATATCTAATAGAGTCTTTAGTGTACATAAACAAATGGCTAGGATTATTAAATTCAGAGGTTAGTGCACAAGGAACTTCAATATAAACATAGCCATCATTTTTTAAAATATTACTTTTTACATGTTTTAAAAAATTAACAGGATCAGACATATGTTCTAATGAATGAAGGGCAACGCATATATCAACTTTATGATCAATTAAATCTTTAGTTATATTTTTAGCTTTATAAATATAATCTATATTTAAAAATTTTTTTGCAAATTCAAGACCATTATCGTTATAATCGTAGGCGATTGTTTTAATATTTTTCCAGGTTTTTTTACAAGCATATAAAAAAGCTCCTTGATATGCGCCATAGTCTAAAATAGTTTTACTATCTGCAAAATTTAAGTCTTTTTCAGTATTTTTTATTTCATTAAGAATTTTAAAAAAATAATAAAATCTTTGAAAACTTATTCCCGTTCTATCAATTTGAAGAGGGAAATCAATTGTCAGATTATTATCTAAATTTAATGAGTAATTAGTTTTTCTATAGTCCGCATTATAATGCTTAGCTATTACATCTTCAGAAATTTGAGGATGTTGAAATACCACGCCACAATTTGAGCATATCCTGCTTTCATAATTATGGAGTTTTTTATTACTCGAGTCAGTTCTTAAAAATAAATTATTGAAATTTATTTCAAGAAATTTTTTTTCTGAACATATTTTACAGTAATTCAAATTAACACCTTTTTATTAATACATTAAAATTTTTTGCAAAAAATTAAATATCTATTTATTCTTAATTTTTCTTCATTAATTCCATAACTTTCAATAAGTAATTTTTTTCCTAAATATTTAAAGCCTATCTTCAAAGCTACATTATAAAGATTTCTGAATTTAAGGAATCTAACGGGATTATCTTTTTCAGAAAATTTTTTATTTTTATATTTCTTAAATAAATTTTTCCCAATCTCTGTTGCCTCACCTTTTAAATCATCAATTTGCATATCATTCTCAATGTATTGAAATATATAAAGACCGTTTAGTTTTAAATTATTATACACATTTTTTTTCAATTTTTTTATTTTATTATTTGAAAAATAATAAATTAAATCTCTGTTATATATTAAATCAAATTTTGTATTGCCAAAAAATTTCTTTTGATCAGAACAATCATTTATTTTGAGATTTTTAATTTTTAATTTTGTTTTTAACTCCTGAACAGCATTTTTGTTGATATCAATTCCATACACTTCAGATCCTCTTTTCTTAAACTCGATAATATCAGCTCCATGTCCAAATCCAAGTTCTAGAACTTTCTTTCTTTTATAATTAAAATTAAGATCATTAAGCAATCGAAACAATGAAACATTGGGGCATGCATTTCCAGTTTTGATAACTTTTTTTTTCCAATAAATGATAGCTCTAGACATTGATTGTAATAATATTTTTTTGGTATATTTACTATATATTATATTTATTATTTTATGAAACAAAGTCAATTTGATCAAGATATGATCAAACTTTTTGAAATAAAAAAGAATAATTACTCATTTAAAAAAAGTATTAAATCTGTTATTGATTTTGACTCTATTAATCAATTAAATCTTTTATCTTACTTTGATAAAAAAGGAGTAATTGCCTCGGTTGAGGATCTAAATAAAATGAAAAAATTTTCAGATATATATACATTTCTTAATAAAAGAAAAAAATAAATATGATAGCAGTTATTTGTGCTAGGTCAGGAAGTAAACGAATTAAAAACAAAAACATAATTAATTTTTATGGAAAACCAATAATTAGTTATCCAATAAAAGTAGCCAAAAGCCATAAAAAAATTTCACAAGTTTACTTATCAACAAATTCAAATAAAATAAAAAAAATTGGAATCAGGTATGGTGCAAAAGTTCCTTATTTAAGGTCAAACAATTTATCAAACGATAAAACATCTTTAAAAAATGTTTTAAAAGATTTTGTAAAAAAAATTGAATTCAAAAACAAATATGTATGTTGTATATACCCAACAGCTGCTTTAATTAAAAAAAATACTATATCAAAAGCTTATAATAAAATAAAAAAAACAAATTACGATCTTATTGTTGCTATAAAAGAATTTGAGTCTGACCCTAGTAGAGCTCTAAAAATTAATAGAAGTAATTTAAATTTTATTAATAAATATGCATACAATAAAAATAAAATAAAAGAAAAATTATATTCTGATGCAGGCCTTTTTTTCATTTTTAACAAAAATACTTATTTTAAATCAAAAAATTTGCCAAAAAAAACTACATTTATTAAACTTCAAAACCATGAAGCTGTAGACGTGAATGAAAAAAAAGATCTAGAATTATTAAAAAAATTATTTTTAAATAGAAAATAAATAATGATAAATATAAAATATATTTCAACCTATCTACCCAAAACTTATTTAAATGAAAAAAGTCTTAAACCTAAGTTAGGAAAAAATTATAAAAAAATAATACAATATACTGGTTTTAAGAAAATTTTTTTTCTTTCAAAAAAAATAGAAAATAAAGAATTTATATTTAAATCATTAAGAAATTTTTTTGATAAAAATAAAATTAATCTTAAAGAAATAGACTCAATTATCTTTTCATCACATTCAAGAGACACAGAGATGCCTATAATGGCTAGTGCAATTCAAAAAAAATTTGAATTGAAAAAAAATATGTTAGGCTACGACTTGCCAAATAGTTGTTCAGGCTTTACTAATGGCTTGATACATGCGCACAGCTTTATAAATTCTAAGACAGTCAAAAACGTATTACTAATATGTTGTGATTTTCATAGCAAAAAAATTAGCAAAAGTAATTATAATCTACTACCCGTAATTGGGGATGGTCTTAGCTGTATTTATATTACAAAAGAAAATAAAAATAAATTCTTGTGCGACTTCGGTATACAAGGTGAAAACAGTGAAATATTAAAAATTGATAAAAATCAGCTGGCAATGAATGGCATGAAAGTATTTGAATTTGCAATAAATGCAGTTCCATTGACTGTTAATAGAATTTTAAAAAAATATAAAAAAAAACCAAGCTCAATTGACTTTGTAGTATTGCATCAACCAAATAAAAATATTAATGAACATTTAATTAAAAAATTACCATTTTTAAATAAAAAGTTCTTAATAAACTATAATTTTGGAAATTTGAGTAGTGCATCTATCCCCGCGAATATTTCTAAGAATTTTCCAAATAAAATTATTAAAAATAAAAATTTTTTATTTGTGGGTTTTGGATCTGGATTATCATGGTCTAGTGTTATTCTAAAACTAAGAAATACTAAAATAGCTAATGTTAAATTTTTATGAAAAAAATAATCTATAAAAAATTTACTAAAAGCGAATTAAATAGTTTCAGAAAAATTTCAAAAGATCAAAACCCAATACATTTCGATAAAAAATTGTATAAATATTCATCTTTTAAAAATCCAGTAGTATATGCGGCTTTAATGTTGAAATATTTATACAAGATGTTGGAAAGTGATAAAAAGTTTGTATCTCAAATTGACTCTATTTTTATCAAACCGGTATTTGTCGATGAAAATTTGAAAATAAAATTTTTTAAAAATAAAAATATTATAACAATAGAAATATCGAATGGTCTTGTACTCAAGGCAAAAATAAGATTTTTGCTTGATTTAAAATCATCATTTATTAAAAAAAATGAAGTAGATGAATTAGTTTCAAAAATTTCCAAAAGTGTGGGTAATTATAAAAAAAAAATAAATTTAATTTCATTTATAAATATAACTAGAGTAATAAACGAAACAAATAGAAACAAATTTATAATTAAAAATAAACGATTAATTCAATTTTACTATTCAACCAAATCTTTTACTACAACAACTAATTTTATGTCTTTTGATAAAAAAATTTTTGAAAAAGATTCAAAAAAAATTCCAGAGTATAAAATCAATAAAAGCAAAATAAAAAAAAAAATATTAATAATTGGAGGCACCTCAGGCCTTGGATTAATTCTATTTAATTTTCTCAAAAAAAAAAAATATGCATGTTACAAGAACATTTAATATTAAAAAAATAAATAAAAATTACCTGGTTAAAGATAATAGAGCGTTTCAATTAAATGACAAAAGTTCCAAACAAACTTTAAAAAGAACCAAGGATTATGATTTAATTTATTTTTTTGCAACACCAAAGATATTTAATCAAGGCAAAGAAATATTTGATTACAAAAATTTTCAAAGATTCAATAAAATTTACATAGAATTATTTATGAAAATAGTTAGTTTTTTATTGTTGAGCAAAAAAAAACATAAAATATTTGTACCCTCTACAATTTTAATAGATAACGAAGTCGAAAATTTGGAGTATTCACAATCAAAGAAAATATCTGAAAGCTTATTTAAAATAATAAATAAAAACTCAGATAATGTAAAAATTTACTTTCCAAGACTGGGAGCTTATAACACCAAGAATACTAAATATTTTCTTGATGCCAGTGATAATTATAGAAATTTTCTTACTGAGGCAGTAAAGTTATTAAATGATTAAAAACAGTAAAATTGACCAACAAATTAAGCTAGCATATTTAAAATTAAAAGAGATAAGCCCTAATTTAAAAGAAAAATATTCAAATAATATAAAAATAAAAGGAAAAAAAACTAAATTTGACTCAGTTGATATTGTCACCTTTTTTTCATTTTTAGAGAGTCAATTGAAAGCATCAAAAATTAAATGCCCACAATTTTTGGACAAAAATTTTTTTTTTAAATTTGATGAAATAAAAATTAAAGATTTGATAATTTTGATATACAAAAAAAATGCATAAAAAAATAAAAATAATAATAGATAGTGAACCTAAAATATTTTCTAATTTTTTAAATAAAGATTTTAATAAGAAAAATTTTAAAGCAAAAATTAACACACATCAGATTTTTGATTATAGGCAAATACTACCAATAAATGATTCTGATTATTTAATTTTTTTTACACAGCTTTCAAACATTTTTAATGATTTTAAAAAAATTTCATTTTCAGAAAATAATTTAAAAAGTATTAACTCAGAAATAAAAAACCTTAAAAAGGTAATAAACAAATATTCTTTGAAAAATAAAAAAATATTTTTTATTTTATGGCCTCTTGATGTCTCAGATAATTTTTTAGGAGATATAAATTTTAAAGTAAATGGTAAAAACTGGATTATAAATTATATAAATCTCAATTTATCAAAAGAATTATCATCAATAAATAATGTACATTTAATTGATCCAAATTTCATACTTTTAAAAAGTCAAAAAGTGATAAATATTTTTGATTTCAAGCTAAAATATTTAATTGGGTGCGAATACAGTCATGATTATTTTGAATTTATTTCTAATTTAATTTCAAAGAAAATATACGAAGAAGATAAAATAAAAAAAATAAAATTAATTATTTTAGATTTAGACAATACACTTTGGGGAGGACTTGCTGGGGAGGTAAATTATGATGAAGTTAAGATTGGGCCAAACTCTATAGAAGGACAAGTATATTCTGATTTTCAAAGAAGATTAAAATTAGTTAAATCATCTGGTATCGTATTAGCAATTGCAAGTAAAAACGATTTTAAGAATGTTGAAAATATTTTCAAAAAAAATAATTATATGAATTTAAATTTAATTGATTTTTCTTCTGTTAAAGTTAATTGGAATAGAAAAGATGAAAGTGTTAAACAGATTTTGAAAGATCTTAATTTAAGATCTGAAAATACATTATTTATTGATGATAATCCTTATGAAAGAGAAATCGTCAAAAAAAATATAAAAGATATTAATATATTTGATTTTCCAGAGAATATTTTACAACTTAACGAAGAATTTAATAATTATTTAGGTATTCAAAAAAACTTTATTTCAAGAACTGACAAACAAAGAACAAAACTTTATCAAGTTGAAAACAAAAGAGAACTTACAAAAAAATTTTATAAAGATGATTTGCACTGGTTAAAAAGTTTAAATATTAAAATTAAAATTGAAAGTTTAAAAAATTTTGACCGCGCAGAAGAATCTTTTCAAAGAAATAATCAATTTAATACTTCTTTTAATAGATTTAAAAAATCTGAAATCTTAAAACTAAATAATTTAAAAAATCATTTATTTTTTCAAGTTTCAATGAAAGATAAATTTGGCGATTATGGAATTATATCTTTAATTCATATAGTTTATGAAAAAAAAAGTTTTAATATTCTTGATTTTACAATGAGTTGTCGGGTATTCAAAAGAAATGTTGAAAATGCTATATTAATATTTTTGGGCAAACAACAAATACTTAAAAATAAAGCTGGTTATATAAATATAATAAGAAATGATAAAAATAAATATGTCCAAGAGCTGTTTGATAAAAGTAAATTTTTGGAGAAGATTAACAATAAAAAATTTAAGATACTAAATAAAATATTTAATGAAAAATATAGCAGATATGGGATATCTTTAAAATAATTTATGGAAAATTTAATAATTTTTGGAAATTCTATTTTCGCTGATATGGCGATTTATTACTTTAAAAAATTTACGAATTATAAAATAAATTATGTAGTTTGTGATAAACAATTTATAAAAAAAAAATATTTTAATAACATCAAAGTTATACCAAGTGAAAAATTAACAAAATTAGATAAAAAAAAATACAAACTATTCATAGCCGTTGGCTACTCTAAAATGAATAAAGTTAGAGAAAATATATTTATAAAATACAAAAAACTCAATTTTAAATTTGTAAATTTTATTCACCCGGATGCAAGAGCTTACCCAAAAAAAATAGGTGTGAATAATTTTATAATGGAAAACGTTTCTATTAATCCTCACACGAAAATAGGCAATAATAATAT
>MDTA01030538.1_pt1 | contig 15791 bp, 25 predicted proteins | sample 811151 | NCBI WGS metagenome assembly MDTA01 (sample SAMN05326648, study PRJNA326480) | marine metagenome | isolation source: seawater | place: Indian Ocean: South | collected 2010 | reverse complement strand
TTGTCAAACCAACTGATAAAACAGTTGATGCTTTAATGAAACTTGATCTATCTTCCGGGGTAGATGTTCAAATAAGCTTAGGACAATAAATTTTAACGCTAATGCGGCCATAGAGGGTTTGTAGCCCCGTAAAAGGAGATTAAATTGAGCATAGGCTTGATAGGAAAAAAATCTGGAATGTCTCGTCTTTTTCTTGAGGACGGTGAATCTGTACCTGTTACCGCAGTATCAGTTTGCGGTAATTTTATAGCTGGTATAAAAACTAAAGAAAAAAATGGATATGACGCTTTAGTGGTGTCAAAAACTAAGAAATCTAATAACCTAAACAAATCACAATCAGAGTTCTTTAAGAAAGTTAATCTTAATCCAGGTTCTTTAGCTGAATTTAAACTTGATGATAATAGTGATGAAACATACGAAATAGGAAAACACTTAACTGCTGATCTTTTTGAAGTTGGCCAGCTTGTTGATGTCACAGGTATATCAAAGGGAAAAGGTTATGCAGGTGTCATAAAACGGCATAATTTTTCAATGCAAGATGCCACCCATGGTAACTCTCTAGCTCATAGGGCTCATGGTTCAATCGGACAGTGTCAAACTCCTGGTAGAGTCTGGAAAGGTAAGAAAATGTCAGGACATATGGGTAATGTTCAAAAAACAGTTCAAAGTTTAAAAATTGTTGATATGGATGTAGAGAATAATGTTATTTATATCAAAGGTTCAGTTCCTGGATTTAATGGCTCTGAAGTCAAAATCAAACCCTCAATTAAAGCATCATGAAAATAGAACTACTTTCAAATACTAAGAATAAAGATATATCAATATCCAATGATATTTTTAGTAAAGAATTTAATGAGGCATTAGTCCATCAAGCCGTTGTTAGCTTTATGGCAGCTTCAAGACAAGGAAGTTCCAAACAAAAAAACAGATCAGAGGTTCGTGGTGGTGGTAAAAAACCATACAGACAAAAAGGAACAGGTAGAGCAAGAGCAGGTACTATTAGAAGTCCTCTCTGGAGAGGAGGTGGAGTAACATTTGCAGCAAGGCCTAGAGATTACTCTAAAAAACTAAATAAAAAGATGTATCGAGCTGCCATAAAATCTATTTTCTCTGAATTGGTAAGACAAAATAGACTGGTCGCAATTGAAAAACCAGTCCTGGAAAAACCAAAAACAAAAGAAATAGCAAGTTTTCTGAATCAGTTTTCTTTAAGTAAGGTTCTTATCATTACAGATGAGTTAGATATTAATTTATATTTATCAGCAAGAAATATACCAAATGTAGATGTAATAACTGTTAGAGAGATTAATCCTGTAAGTTTATTAAAGCCTCAAAAAGTTGCAGTTACTAGTGAAGCTTTAAAACAGATAGAGGAGTGGATAAATGGTTAAAGAAAAACTATATACTCTTATCAAATCTCCTATCATCACTGAACAAACTGCTCAGTTGGGTGAAAATTTAAAACAGGTTGTATTTAAAGTAGATTTATCTGCTAACAAGCTAGAAATAAAAAAGGCAGTCGAAGAACTTTTCAAAGTTGATGTTATTAAAGTAACCACCTCTGTTGTTAAAGGCAAAAGAAAAAGAAATAGATTCGGTATTTATAAAAAATCAAATTATAAAAAGGCATTTGTCTCAATAAGTGAAGATTCTGACATTCAATTTGAGGGAATCAACTAATGGCTATTATCAAATCAAAACCAACTAGTCCTGGTAAAAGAGGTCAAATCGTTGTCAAATCAGATTTATATAAAGGTAAGCCTTTAAAATCTTTATTAGAGCCAAAGTCTAAAAATGGTGGCAGGAATAATAATGGAAGAATAACTGTCAGACACCAAGGTGGCGGCCACAAACAACATTACAGAGTTATAGATTTTAAGAGGAACAAATTTGATATTCCAGCAGTTGTAGAGAGGATTGAATATGATCCTAATAGATCTGCTCATATAGCTCTTCTCAAATATAAAGATGGAGAAAGAAGATACATTATTGCTCCTTCCAAAATTAAGATTGGAGACGAAGTCATTTCATCTGATAGTTGTGAAATAAAACCAGGTAATTCAATGAAGCTAAAAGATATTCCTTTGGGTACAAACATTCATTGTGTTGAATTGAAGCCAATGAAAGGCGCTCAAATGGCAAGAAGCGCAGGAACTTCTGCAAGATTAATAGCAAAAGAAGGAATTTATGCAACATTGAGACTTCAATCTGGTGAAACTCGAAAAGTGTTATGGGAGTGCAGAGCAACATTAGGCACTGTTTCAAATCAAGAAAACAATCTTAGGTCTCTAGGTAAAGCTGGAGCTAAAAGATGGAGAGGCGTAAGACCTACAGTAAGAGGTGTTGCCATGAACCCTGTAGATCATCCACATGGTGGTGGTGAGGGAAGAACTTCAGGTGGAAGACATCCATCTACTCCATGGGGCAAGCCTACAAAAGGTTATAAGACTAGAAAAAATCAAAGAACAGACGATCTAATTATTAGAAGAAGAGGTAAGAAATAAGATGCCAAGATCATTAAAAAAAGGACCTTTCGTAGATATTTCTTTATCTAAAAAAGTTGATGCTGCTATAGCAAACAATGATAAGAAACCTATTAAGACTTGGTCTAGAAGATCAATGATAATCCCATCTATGGTTGGGCTTACAATCTCTGTCCATAACGGAAGACAGCATATTCCAGTATTCATAAACGAAGATATGGTAGGTCATAAGCTTGGTGAATTTGCAATGACCAGAACTTTTAAGATGCACTCAGGTGATAGGAAGGCTAAATAATGGAAACAAGAGCATACTTAAAAGGCACAAGACTTTCACCTCAAAAAGCTGCTCTTGTAGCTGATCAGATTAGAGGTAAATCAGTTGATGAAGCTATGGACTTTTTAGTTTTTAATAAGCAAAAAGGATCAGCTGTTATTAAGAAGTTATTAGAGTCAGCTATTGCTAATGCTGAAAATAATAATAATGCAGATATTGATAAGCTTTCAGTATCTTCAATTATTGTTAATCAAGGTATGAGGCTCAAAAGAATGAAGCCTCGAGCTAGGGGTAGAGCTGACAGAATAATTAAACCAACATGCCATATTGAAATCATTCTGACTGAGGAGGGTAAATAATGGGACAAAAAGTTAACCCACACGGTTTTAGATTAGGAATTTCTAAGAAGCAAAGCGCTAATTGGTATGCAAAAGGAAAAGATTTTTCAAAAAATTTAATACAAGATTTAAAAGTTAGAGAGCATCTGTCTAAGAAACTTAAGAATTCTTCCATTAGTAAGGTTGAGTTAGAGAGATCTGCTGATAGTTTTGTTGTAAATATCCACACCGCAAGACCAGGCATCATTATTGGTAAACGAGGCGAAGAAATAGAGAACTTAAAAAAATCAGTAGAAAAGATTGTAAAAGGTCCAACACAAATCAACATCAAAGAAGTAAGAAAGCCTGACTTAGATGCAAAAATACTTGCCGAAGGTGTTGCTCAACAACTTGAAAAAAGAGTTATGTTTAGAAGGGCTATGAAAAGAACAGTTCAAAGTGCTTTAAGACAAAGTGCAAAAGGTGTTCGAATTGAGGTCTCTGGAAGATTAAATGGTGCAGAAATCGCAAGGACAGAGTGGTACAGGGAAGGAAGGGTGCCACTCCATACGTTAAGAGCAGATATAGATTATGGAACCGCTGAAGCACTTACAACATACGGAATCATTGGTGTAAAAGTATGGGTTTATAAAGGTGAAATCACTGAAGATCCATATAAAAACGGACAAGGAGTAAGTTAAGAAATGTTACAGCCAAAGCAAACAAAATTTAGGAAAATGCATAAAGGCCGTAACAGAGGTCTTGCACAAAATGGTAATACTATTGCATTTGGAAGATTTGGTCTTGTTGCTTCTGATAGAGGAAGAATTACAGCTAGACAAATTGAAGCTGCAAGACGAGCTATGACGAGGTATATCAAAAGAGGCGGTAATATTTGGATTAGAATTTTTCCTGATAAACCTATTACAAAGAAACCTCTAGAAGTAAGGATGGGTAAAGGTAAGGGTAACGTTGAGTATTGGGTTGCACTTGTTCAGCCTGGAAAAATTATGTTTGAAATGGCAGGTGTTGAAGAGGAGCTAGCAAGAGAAGCGTTTAGATTAGCTTCTGCAAAATTGCCAATAAAGACTCACTTCGTGAAAAAGGATTTATAAGATGAGTAATGATTTAGCAGATTTAAGAAAAAAGAATATGCAACAACTTGATGCTGAGCTTCTTACTGCCCGTGAGTCACAATTTGGACTTAGAATTAAGCATAAAACAGGGCAACTTAATGAGACAAGCGAATTAATGAAAGTTAGAAAAAAAATTGCTCAGATAAAAACAATCATGAATGAAATTAAACTAAAGGGTGATAAATAATGGAAACAACCAACCCAAGAGTATTGACTGGTGTTGTTACTAGCGATAAAGCTGATAAAACCATTACAGTTAAAGTTGAAAGAAAAGTTAAGCATCCTTTATATGGAAAAGTTATAAAGAGAGCTACAAAAGTTCATGCTCATGATGAAGATAATTCAGCCTCTATAGGTGACATTGTTTCAGTTAAAGAATGTAGACCTATATCTAAAAGTAAAACATGGGTATTAGTAAGTGACCAAGCTCAAGAAGATGAAGTTAAGGAGAAAGCATAATGATTCAAATGCAATCATTATTAAAAATAGCCGATAACAGCGGGGCAAGAAGCGTCATGTGCATTAAAGTTCTTGGCGGTTCAAAGAGACGTTATGCAAATATTGGAGACATTATTAAAGTCGCTGTTAGAGAAGCAATACCTACTGGCAAAGTTAAGAAAGGCCAGGTAGTGGATGCATTAATAGTCAGAACCAAAAAAGGAGTTAGAAGAAGAGATGGCTCACTAATTAAATTTGATGAAAATGCAGCTGTATTAGTTAATGCTCAAAAAGCACCTATTGGAACAAGAGTATTTGGCCCTGTGACAAGAGAACTAAGAGACGGTAAGCACATGAAAATTTTGTCATTAGCGCCTGAGGTTTTATAAAAAAATGAATAATCAAGCAATACCAACAAAACTAAGAACCGGCGATGAAGTGATTGTCATTGCTGGAAAAGATATTGGTAAAAAAGGTACATTGAGAGAAATCTTAAAGAGCAAAAATAAAGGTATTGTTACTGGAATTAATATTGTCAAAAAGCATACAAGACCTAATCCTGAAATGGGGATTACAGGAGGAGTTGTTGAACAAGAGGCTGCTATAGCGCTTTCAAATCTAGCAATATGGAATCCAAAGAATAAATCGAAAGATAAAATTAAATATTCAACTGATAAGGATGGTAAGAAGATTAGATTATATAAATCAGATGGAGTAGAGATTAAATAAATGGCTAATTTAAAAGAAAAGTACATGCAAGAGTTGAGACCAGCTTTACAACAAGAGCTTGGTATTAATAACATCATGGCTGTGCCTAAGTTGACGAAAGTAGTTATTAATATGGGCGTTGGAGAAGCTGCCAACGATAAAAAGCATCTAGAATCTGCCTTACAGAATTTAACTGTAATCGCTGGTCAAAAGCCTATTGTTACAAAGGCTCGACAGTCAGTAGCTAGCTTCAAAATTAGAGAGGGCTGGCCACTTGGATGTAAAGTGACTCTTCGAGGCAACAGAATGTATGATTTTATGGAAAGACTCATCAAAATCGCTATCCCTAGAGAAAGAGACTTCAGGGGTTTAAATCCAAAGTCATTTGATCAACAAGGAAACTATAATTTTGGAATAAAAGAACAGATAATTTTCCCAGAAATAAATTATGACAATATAGATAACATAAGGGGAATGGATGTATGCATTAATACATCAACCCAAAATACTGAACATGCAAAAGCACTTTTAAAGGCTTTTAATTTTCCATTTAAACAATAGGTATATTTAATTATGGCAAAAAAATCAATGATCGCTAGAGAAGTCAAAAGAATAAAGACAGTAGCAAAGTTTGCTGAAAAGAGAGCTATGTTAAAAAATCAAATGAACGATCAAAGTTTATCTTCTGAAGAAAGATATGAAGCAAGAATTAAATTTCAAAAACTACCTCGTAATGCAAGTCCTTCAAGGGTAGTAAGAAGATGTCAGGTTACAGGAAGACCTCATGCAGTGTACAGGAAATTTGGGTTAAGCCGAATTAAATTAAGAGAAGCTGCTATGAGAGGAGACATTCCTGGTTTAGTTAAATCAAGTTGGTAATATTATGAGTTTTCAAGATCCTATTTCAGATTGTCTTACAAGAATACGTAACGGGCTTATGCGGGGTAAAACTCATGTTGCAATACCTTACTCAAAGCTTAAACATGACCTAGTTAATGTTCTGGTTTCTGAAGGCTATTTAAAGTCTTGTAACAAAACTGATGCTGACAAAAAGCCAATGATTGAAGTAGAGCTCAAATACCATGACTCAGAACCTGTAATCAAAGAGCTTAAAAGAATAAGTAAACCTAGTTTAAGAAAATATTCTGGTTCATCTGATTTAGATTCTGTTAAAGGTGGTTTGGGATCATACATACTGTCAACAAATCAAGGGTTAATGACTGATAAAGATGCTAGGGCCAAGAATGTTGGCGGTGAAATTTTGTGTGAGGTATTTTAATGTCTAGAGTCGCAAAAAGTCCTATTCAAATTCTCAAGGGAGTTGATATTAATGTTGATAATGGTCTAGTCAAGACCAAAGGACCCAAAGGGGAACTTGAATTTGTATTACCTGAATCAGTTTCTTTAAATATGAACGAAGAAACTATTAATGTTGAATATGATGAAACAAATCAACAATCTGTTGCATTAGCTGGAACAACAAGATCATTAGTTAATAATATGATTATTGGAGTTTCAGAGGGTTTTGAAAAGAAACTAGAGTTAGTTGGTGTTGGCTATAGGGCAAAGGCTTCAGGTAAGTTGCTTGAGCTTACGCTAGGATTCTCCCATCCAGTAAAATATCAATTACCCCAAGAAGTTGACGTTGAAACCCCTTCTCAAACAGAGATTGTTTTAAAAAGTCATGATAAACAGATATTAGGTCAAGCCGCAGCTGAAATTAGAGCTTTTAGACCGCCTGAACCATACAAGGGAAAAGGTGTGAAATATTCTGATGAACAAATTAAACGTAAAGAAGCCAAGAAAGCTGCAGCAGGAGCATAAGCATGAGCGTTAAAAATATATCTAGAATAAGAAGAGCTAAAAAATCTAGAATTCATATGAGAGAACAAGATTCACCAAGACTTTCTGTTTATAGGTCTTCAAAACATTTTTATGCCCAAATATTTGATAGCTTAGGTTCTACTGTAATAGTTTCAGCATCAACAGCTGAAAAAGAGTTTAAAAGTGAATCTAATAATATGAAAGGTGCAAAGGCTGTAGGAAAAAAGGTCGCGGAACGTGCGCTTGAAAGTGGAATTAAAAAAGTAGTATTTGATAGATCAGGATATAAATATCATGGACGCATAAAAGCTCTTGCAGATTCAGCAAGGGATGCGGGACTGGAGTTTTAAGTTTATGAAAGAAGTTAACACAATGACCAATCAACAGGTTGACGCGCTTGAAGAAAAATTAGTTCAAGTCAATAGAGTTGCTAAGGTTGTAAAAGGCGGAAGAATTTTTGGTTTTACTGCTCTCACTGTTGTAGGTGATGGTAATGGTAGAGTTGGTTTTGGAAGAGGTAAAGCAAAAGAAGTTCCAATTGCAATTCAAAAAGCTATGGAGAATGCTAGAAGAAGTATGGTTGAAGTAGAGCTAAATAATACAACTTTATGGTATCCAATAAAGGCAAAACATGGGTCTGCAAATGTATACATGCAGCCTGCTTCCGAAGGTACTGGAATCATTGCTGGTGGTGCTATGAGAGCTGTACTTGAGTTAGCTGGAGTCCAGAATGTTTTAGCTAAATGCTATGGTTCGACAAATCCTGTCAATGTTGTTAGAGCAACTATTAATGCATTGAGCGCAATGGAGTCTCCTGAAACAGTTGCAGCAAGAAGAGGTAAAAAAGCAGAAGAGATATCATGAGTGAAAATCAAAATATAACTATTAAATTGGTTAAAAGCGGAATTGGTCGCATGAAAAATCATAAGCTATGCATCAAAGGCTTAGGATTTAAAAAGCTTAATCAAGTGGTCACAGTTGTTGATACACCTAGCAATAGAGGAATGATAAATAAAATTTCAGATATGGTTGAAATTATCGAGAACTAATAATGAGTGAAGAAGTAACAAATAAAATGAATCTTAATACCTTAAGCAATGCTGGAACATCGCAAAATAGAAAAAGAGTCGGTAGAGGTATTGGATCAGGAACTGGTAAAACTGCCGGTAGAGGCCATAAAGGTCAAAAATCAAGATCTGGTGGAAACGTCAGACTCGGATTTGAAGGTGGTCAAATGCCACTTCAGATGAGATTACCAAAATTTGGTTTTTCTTCTAGAGTTAACAATTCTCATAAAGAAGTAAATGTAAAAAATATTGATGGAATGGAAGTAGTTAACTTAACAACACTTAAAGAAAAGAAAATTATTGGTAAGTCCATTACCAAAGTAAAAATATTTGGCGATACACAAATTGAAACAAAAGTAAAAGTAGAAGGCCTCTCGGTTTCAAAAGGTGCAAGAGCTTCAATCGAGAAAGCTGGAGGCAGTATTATTGAAACGCAAGAAGCAAAACCAAAAGATAAGGAAGAGGGCTCTGATAAATAATGGCTGATCAAGGAAGTAGCATGAGTGATTTATGGAAACGATTAAGATTCGTTTTTATTGCTATTCTTGTATATAGAATTGGAACTCATATACCGATTCCAGGCATCGATCCTGATAGGCTAGCTGCTCTTTTTGAGCAAAATCAGGGAACAATAATAGAAATGTTTAATTTATTCTCTGGTGGTGCCTTAGAGAGAATGAGTATATTTGCTTTGAATGTTGTTCCGTATATCTCTTCAGCGATTATCATGCAGCTATTTTCAAATTCAATCCCTTATCTTCAAGAACTAAAAAAAGATGGTCAGGCAGGCAGAAACACCATAACTCAATATACTAGATATGGAACTGCGGTTCTTGCATTCATTCAGGCATCTGCATTAGCGGTTACTCTATCTGCAAGTGGTCTTGCATATGTTCCTGGGCCATCATTCTTTGTTTCAGCAGTGTTTTCAGTTGTAGCTGGAACTATGTTTTTGATGTGGCTTGGAGAGCAAGTGTCAGAGAGGGGTATTGGAAATGGTATCTCAATAATAATTGCAACAAGTATTCTTACTGGCATTCCTGGCGCAATTGGACAAGCTTTAGAGCAATCAAGACAAGGAGATCTTAGTATATTGTTATTAATTGGTATTGGTCTTCTTTCAATGGCTGTTATTGCTGTTGTAGTCTTTATAGAAAGAGGACAAAGAAGAATAACTGTCAATTATGCTCAAAGACAACAAGGCAGAAGAATGATGCAAGCACAAACTAGTCATTTGCCATTCAAAGTTAACATGGCTGGAGTTATTCCTGCTATTTTTGCAAGCACATTTCTTTTATTCCCTGCTTCTCTTTCAACATGGTTCGGTGGAAATGAGTCATTAAGTTTTCTTCAGAGTTTTTCTTTGGCATTAAATCCTGGACAGCCACTTTACATTCTTGTTTTTGCTGGCTTGATAATTAGCTTTTGCTTTATCTGGCTAGCTCTTACATTTAATACAAAGGATGTTTCAGATAATTTAAAGAGATCAGGAGCATATATTGCAGGAATTAGACCTGGTGAACAAACTGCAAATTATATAGATTCGGTTTTAGCAAGGTTAACAGTTTTTGGGGCTATCTATTTAACATTAATTTGTTTGTTACCTCTTGCGCTTATTAATTTTGCAGGTATTTCGCCAACTATCTCTGTTGGAGGAACTTCGGTTTTAATTATAGTTGTTGTTCTTATGGATTTTATGGCTCAAGTACAGTCGCACATGATGTCATCTCAATATGCATCTTTAATGAAAAAGGCAAATATAAAAAATTATAGAAGGTAATATGAAAGTCAAAGCATCAGTTAAAAAGATTTGTAGAAACTGCAAAATTGTTAGAAGAAAGGGAGTTTTGTATGTTATTTGCAAAACAGATCAAAAACATAAACAGAGGCAAGGTTAATTTATGGCTAGAATAGCAGGTGTAAACATACCGGAAAATAAACATGTTGAGATTTCATTGACACATATTTTTGGTATTGGAAGAAAAACGGCTCAAAATATTTGTATAGATCTTAAGATTGACTATACAAGAAAAATTTCTGACTTGTCCGAAGAGGAAATTGAAAGTATTAGGCAAGCAATATCTTCATATGTTGTTGAAGGTGACTTAAGAAGGAATATAAGCACAAATATAAAAAGGCTTCAGGACTTGGCCAGTTATAGAGGTATAAGACACAGAAGAAAACTCCCTACTAGAGGTCAGAATACTAAAAATAATGCAAGAACAAGAAAGGGCGCTAAAAAACCAATGAGAGGATAAATATGGCAGTCAAAGGTAAAAAAAATAAAAAAATTGTTACTGATGGAGTAGCTCATATACATTCGTCTTTTAATAATACAATTGTGACAATTACTGATAAACAAGGTAACACAATCTGCTGGGCAACATCTGGTGGAAGTGGTTTTAAGGGTTCAAGGAAAAGCACACCATTTGCAGCTCAGATAGCAGCTGATAAAGCTGGAAATGCAGCGAAAGAGTTTGGAATGATTAACTTGGATGTAAAAGTAAAAGGACCTGGTGGGGGAAGAGAATCTGCAATAAGATCTCTGAACGCATGTGGGCTAAAAATTAAAAGTATTACAGATGTTACACCTCTTCCTCATAACGGGTGCAGACCATCTAAGAAAAGAAGAGTTTAACGGAGAATTAAATGGCTAGATATAGAGGACCATCGCTAAGATTATCAAGAAGAGAGGGTACAGACCTATTCCTTAAAAGTGGAGTAAGGGCTATTGAATCTAAATGCAACATGGATACACAACCAGGTGTTCATGGAGCAAGAAGAGGAAGACTTTCTGATTATGGGCTCCAATTAAGAGAAAAACAAAAAGTTAGAAGAATCTATGGCGTTCTTGAAAAACAGTTCAGAAATTACTATAAGAAAGCAGCAGCTTCAAAGGGAAATACCGGTGAGAATCTTCTCTCTTTGCTTGAGAAGAGACTTGATAATGTTGTTTACAGGATGGGATTCGGTTCGACAAGAGCTGAAGCAAGACAAATGGTATCTCACAAAGCGTTTATGGTTAACGGGAAGGTTGTAAATATACCATCTTATCAGGTGCAGCCAGGTGACGAGATACAGGTGAGGGAATCAAAGAAAGGCCATTTAAGAATTGCAGCTGCGCTTAAAATAGCTGCAACTAGAGAAGAATGTGACTGGTTAGAAGTTGATGAAAATAACTTTAAAGGGGTATTTAAGTCTGTTCCAGATAGGACTGATTTAAGCACAGAAATTAACGAAAATCTTATTGTTGAGCTTTACTCAAAATAAAATAAAGGCGGAGAAAATTATGCAAACATCAGTAATAGATCTACTAGTACCAACTGAAATACAGGTTGATGATGTCTCACCAACTTTATCTAAAGTAACTTTAGAGCCGTTGGAAAGAGGTTTTGGACACACACTTGGTAATGCTCTAAGAAGGATTCTTTTATCATCAATGCCAGGTGCAGCTGTAACGGATGTATCAATTGAAGGTATTTCACATGAATACAGCACAATAGAGGGTATTAGAGAAGATGTAATCGACATCCTATTAAACATAAAAGAGATGCCAATAAATCTAATTGAAGGCGATACAGCTGAAGTAACTTTAGATGTAACAGGTCCATGTGATGTGCTTGCGTCTTCATTTGAAGTTCCAGGTAATGTTGAGCTCGTTAATCAAGATTTTCATGTTGCAACGATTGTTGACAAAGTTAACCTCAAAATGACTCTTACAGTAAGGAATGGAAGAGGATATGAGCCAGCTGACCTCAGAGATGATGAGGATAGAATAGTTGGGGCGCTTAAGGTTGATGCATCATATAGCCCTGTTAGGAGAGTTTCCTATACTGTAGATAACGCAAGATCTGGAAAAAGAACTGACCTTGATAAGCTAATTATTGAATTGGAAACTGACGGGACGCTTGACCCAAAAATGGCTATTGAACACTCAGCTACAATTCTTCAGCAACAACTAAGTGCTTTTGTTGATTTAGATGCAATTGCTGAACAAGAAGCTAAAAAAGATCAGAATGACTTTGACCCTATACTTCTCAGATCAATTGAAGAGCTTGAGTTAACAGTAAGGTCTACAAATTGTTTAAAAGCAGAAAGTATATTTTTAATTGGTGACTTAATACACAGATCAGAATTTGATTTGTTAAAAACACCAAATCTAGGTAAAAAATCACTAAATGAAATCAAAGATGTTTTAGCTTCTAAAGAACTTTCATTGGGGATGAATGTAGAAAACTGGCCGCCAGTAGGATAAAAAATGAGACATAGAAAATCAGGAAGAAAACTTAATAGAAATTCTGCTCACAGAAAAGCATTATTTAAAAATCTTGCTATTGCTTTAATTGAGCAAGACATTATTAAGACTACTCTCCCAAAAGCTAAGGAGTTGAGAGGATTTATTGAGCCTCTCATTACGATGGCAAAGGACGACACTGTTGCTAACAGAAGACATGTTTTTAATAAACTTAGGTCTGATAGCGCTGTAGCAAAACTTTTTACAGAAATATCAGTAAACGCAAAAGATCGTAAAGGCGGATATACAAGAATAATTAAAGCTGGATTTAGACCTGGCGATAAAGCAGACATGGCTTATATTGAATTGGTTGATAGAAATCTTGATGCTGATTCTATAGAAGGAAGCACTCCAGAAGAAGAGTCTGCCGCCTAAGACAATATAGGTTTTAAGAAGTTTCCAGTAAAGGATTTTTTAACTTTAGCAACATCCTCTGGAGTTCCCTCAGCAACGATTTGGCCTCCGTCGCTTCCTCCCTCAGGACCTAAATCTATAATCCAATCAGCTGTCTTTACAACATCAAGATTATGTTCAATAACAACAACAGTATTTCCTTGATCTTTTAGTCTATTTAATACTCCTAAAAGCAACTCAATATCTGCAAAATGTAATCCTGTAGTGGGTTCATCTAATACAAACAATGTTTTTCCAGTACTTCTTTTGGACAATTCTTTTGCAAGTTTAATCCTTTGAGCTTCTCCACCGGATAAAGTTAAAGCAGATTGCCCTAAGGTTATGTAACCAAGGCCAACATCACTTAAGGTTACAAGCTTCTTCTTAATTGAAGGATGAGCATCAAAAAATTCTAATGCTTCCTCTACAGTCATATTCAATATATCGTTTATGTTCTTGTCTTTGAACTTTACTTCTAATGTCTGTTCGTTATATCTTTTTCCATCACATACATCACATTTAACATATACATCAGCCAGGAAATGCATTTCTACTTTTATCATTCCATCTCCCTGGCATGCTTCGCATCTTCCACCTTTAACGTTAAAACTAAATCTACCAGGCTTATATCCTCTTGATCTGGCTTCAACAGTTTGTGATAAAAGATCACGAATGTGTGAAAATAATCCAGTATAAGTTGCTGGATTTGATCTCGGCGTTCTCCCAATTGGAGATTGATCAATACTTATGACCTTATCAAGATTATCCAGACCTTCAATTTTTTCGCATTTTATTTCTTTGGAAAGTTTTGATTTATTTAGAATAAAGGAGCTTATTGGTAGTAGTGTTTGATTAATTAATGAGGATTTGCCGGAGCCAGATACGCCAGTTATACAGGTAAACAAGCCAACAGGGATTTCAACAGATATTTCCTTGAGGTTATTTTCACGAGCATTAACAATTTTAATTTTTTCATTCTTAATTTTTGTCCTTTTCTTAGGAATTTTAATTTGTCTTTTTCCAGATAGATATTTCGCAGTTATAGAATTTTTGTTTTGTAAAATAGTCTTTATATCTCCTTGCGCACAAATTTCTCCTCCATGCTTACCTGCTCCCGGGCCAATATCTATAATATGATCGGCTGATCTAATAGCTTCTTCATCATGCTCAACAACTATTACCGTGTTTCCAAGATTCTTTAAGTTATTTAGCGTTTTGATTAGCTTAGTGTTATCTCTTTGATGTAATCCTATAGACGGCTCGTCAAGAACATATGTAACTCCAACTAATCCAGAACCTATTTGACTTGCAAGTCTAATTCTCTGAGCTTCGCCCCCAGATAAAGTTTCGGCACTTCTATCAAGAGTTAAGTAATTTAAACCAACATCTTCAAGGAATGAAAGCCTATCAGTAATTTCTTTAATAATTTTTTCAGCAATTTTTTTCTTGGCTCCTTTTAAATTCATTTTTTTAATGAATTCTAAAGAATCATTAATTCTCATACTTGTTATCTCATGAATAGGGATCTTATTTATGAAGACATTTCTAGAGTGAATATTTAATCTTGACCCTCCACACTCATCGCATGAGCTTTCAGACATTAACTTTGCTAATTCATTTCTAATATATTCAGAATCTGTCTCTTTGAAACGTCTTTCAGTGCTTGGGATTATTCCTTCAAAACGATGCTTTCTAACAATCCTGCTTCCACTTCTAAATCTATGCGAAAAATCTATTTTTTCTTTAGTACCCCATAGAATAATGTCTTTTATTTCCTGCGAATAGTCTTTCCATTTTGTGGTCAGTGTGAAGTCAAAATGATTACTTAAACACCTTAATTGATAATAATAAAATCTATTCCTTCTTGTCCAACCCTTAATAGCTCCATTTGCGATAGATACATCATCATCCTGTATTAACATCTTTTCATTAAAGAATTGAATCACACCCAAACCATCACATTTTGAGCATGCGCCATATGGATTGTTAAATGAAAACATTCTTGGCTCTAACTCAGGAACAGCATATCCACACTGCGAACAAGAGAAATTTGAAGAAAAAAGTACTGTTTCACCACTATCAATATTTTCAATTTCAATAAGGCCATCTGACAATTGAAGAGAGGTTTCTATTGATTCTGATATTCTTGATCTAATGTCATCATCTTTTTTAATCACTAATCTATCAATAACAGCTGAGATATCATGTTTTTTATTTTTTTCTAGTTCTGGAAATTCCTCTATTGGGTATATGACTCCATCAACCTTTACACGAACATAACCACTTTTTCTAAGATTATCATATACCGCCAAGTGTTCGCCTTTCTTACCTCTAATGACTGGAGCTATGAGCATTATTTTGGAATTATCTTTTAATTTAAGAATTTCATCACAAATTTCAGATACCGTTTTTGCTCTAAGTTCTTCATTGTGATCTGGGCAAACAGGAGTTCCAATTCTTGAAAATAATAATCGCAAATAATCATAAACTTCTGTGACCGTTCCAACAGTAGAACGAGGATTGTGAGAAGTCGCTTTCTGTTCAATAGATATTGCAGGTGATAGACCTTCAATTTGATCTACATCAGGTTTCTCCATCATGGAGAGGAATCTACGAGCATATGTTGATAATGATTCTACATATCTTCTTTGGCCTTCAGCATATAGCGTATCAAAAGCAAGTGAAGATTTTCCAGATCCAGACAAACCTGTGATTACTATGATTTTATTTCTAGGTATTTCAAGACTTATGTTTTTTAAATTATGCGTCCTAGCGCCTTTGATAAAAATACTATCCATATGAAATAAAAATTCCGTGATGAAAAAATTAAATTAGGTTAAACTTCTAACATATTATA
>MDTA01165064.1_pt1 | contig 15794 bp, 15 predicted proteins | sample 811151 | NCBI WGS metagenome assembly MDTA01 (sample SAMN05326648, study PRJNA326480) | marine metagenome | isolation source: seawater | place: Indian Ocean: South | collected 2010 | reverse complement strand
TTCATTAATTTGGAAAATATTATCTTCTTCATTAAAAAAAGGTACAATAATTGAGTAATTCATAAATATCTATTAAATATATTAATATTAACAATTCATTTTAAATCAAGATTAATAAATTGATACTAATTAACATTTTAAAATTATAAGTTTTTCTTAAATTTATAATTATATTAATATATTTTAATATTAAGAAAATTTTCTTGAGAGAAATTCTGCTAATCTTATTGCTAAAGCACAAATTGTAAAAGTTGGATGTGCTACACCTCCAGTTGGGAATACTGAGCTACTACATATAAAAATATTTTGTCTATGATGAAGTTGCAAGTTTTCATTTACTACACCTATTTTATTGTTATTTGACATCATGGTTGTTCCCATATGATGTCCAATTCCTAAAACTAATGACTTATATTTTCTATGCCAATTAACTTTATCATAAATTTTATCATCAATAAAAACTTTCTCAGAAATATTATTTTTAATATAATTTTGTACTTTATTAGTAATTTGAATAAAAGATTCTATGTCAGTTTCTGAAATATCCCAATTAAGATTTATTTTATCGTTTTTATCAATTTCCATGTAAGAATTTATATTAGGTTTTTGCTCAAATCTTGCGTAAATAAATTTTTTGTTTTGAATTTTTTCAAAAAACAAATTGTATGCTCCTTTAATAAGATTTTTTATAAAATCATAATTTTTATAATTAGCTAATATATTTTTAGGAAATCTTTTCGTTCTCAAAATATAAAGTAGTCTTAAAGCATCTTTATTAAGTAACAAACTTTCACTATTAAATGTTATGCAGCCATTGATTATCTTCTCAGTATATGGATTTTTTAAAAAAAGACCTTCTAATTTAAAATCTTTTTTTAAAAATTTATCCTTAATTACTTTTTTTGTATCATAAAAAAAACCTAAATTTATATGTGGATGTTCCATATAAAATTTACCCAAATGTCCATTCTCATTAACCATATTTTCCTTTTGGTCTCTTTCACATAAAAGCAATGATTTTGTCGACTGAAGTCCACCTTGAGCCAGGACAACATATTTTGACTTTATTATTTTGTTTTTTTCTTTTGAGTTGTCAATAATAACACCTTCAACTTTGTTTTCTTCAAAATAAAATTTTTTAAATTCAGATTTTAAGAAAATTTTAACATTATTTTTAAATGTATTGGCAAAACAATTAAAATTTTTTTTTTTTACAAATTGCCATGAATTAATTCCCCACTCGTCTGTTTCAAATTTTTTATATTCTTCATAATTTTCATTATTAAGTTTTTCAAAACTTTTTAAGTTTAAAAATTTTTCAGTGGCCCTATAATATTTTGTTAATTCAGTATAAGGAATTGGCCATGCCGAAGCTTCATTTGCGTCTAATGGTATTGACCAACCTGACCAAACTAAACTATTTCCACCGAAATAATTTACACTAGAGAAATTTGTAGCATAATTCTCGAACGGATAGTTTCCGTATTTTGAGCAGTATCCATAATCATTTAAATTTATTTTATTGTTATAATTTAAATCTCCCTTTTCAATAATTCCGATTTTTAATTTTTCTGGCAAATGTTTTGCTAAAGTAATTCCAGCAGGTCCACCACCAATTATCAAAATATCAAAATTCATTATTCACAATTACTCAACAATATTAAGGACGAATCCACATCAGATAAAATTTCTTTATTACACTCCGGCATAATCTCTAAAATCTTATTTGACATATAACTAAAATTATAAGTCATTGTAATTTTTTTTTGAAAATTTTTAAAAAAAATTTTTTGGCTTCTTATTTTTTTATCATAAACCATATCAAATTTAATGTTTGTAAACCATGGCCAATAAGTATTTTGATCATTACTTACAACCAATCCTATTATTCTTATTGGAGTTTTAATATTTTTAAAATCTAAAACTTCTTTTGAAAAATTTATTGTATTTGTTCCTCTATTTAATTCAACAACATCATTATTAATTTTAATTTTTGTATTTAATTTAGAATAAATTATCATCTGATAATTAGTGTTTTCATTTTTATAAATAAATCTAGATTTATCTTTTATAATTATATCAGATGATTCCCTAAACAATGTGGTTATAGGATTATCTAAAATTATATACTTTGAGTCTCTGATTACCGCATCATCAGGATAAGAATATTTGAAGTAAAAATTATTTTGAATATATCCTGAAATTAAATAAAAGTAGAAAAGTTTCTCACTTGAGTAAAAATAAATTTTATCATTTATATTTTGATCTATTAAATTTTTAAATTTATTTATATTTTTTTTATCATAATAATTATTATGATAATCAGTAATACTTTGAAGTGGATGTATATTATAACTTATATTTACAAGTAAAAAAAACGGTAAAGTTAAGTGAAAAAAATTTTTAAGGTATTTAATGTAAATATTTGAATTTGATAGAGTTATAAGTGCCATATAACTTAAAACCACATAATTAATTATTAGAATTGCCCAAGTTCTTTTACCAATAGTAAATTCAGTTCCTCCCCCTCCTGGAATTATAAAAAAAATGTAAGAAAAAATAAGAATTAATGTAAAAATTTTTAATATATTGTAATCATCAGATTTTTTTATAAAGAAAGATATTATAAAAAAAATAAATAGTATTGGATTTAATAAAATTACAGTTTTTATTCCTCTAGATATGAACATTTTCAAATTATTGTTTATACCTTGAAAAAAAAAATCTAGACCAACTTGATTGCCATATACATTAGTTGAACTCAAATTTGACATATCGAATGGTGAAAGTTTAGTGAAATAACCAATCAAAAAAATAACAAAAAGAATAATTCCATAATAAAATAAATCTAAAATGATTTTAAAATTAATTTTAAATTTTAAATCATAGTAAATTTTTTTTAATAAATAAGTTGTATATCCTAAGAATGTTAACACCAGACCGATGGGATGCATCAATACGGATATAAGATATAATATTGAGCTATAATATTTATTTTTAAATTGAATAAATACTGCAAAAGAAGAAATTATTGCGCTTACTGACCAAGCTATAGGATATTTCAATCCCCAATTATTTAAATAATAATGTGAAGAAATTATTAAAGTAACAATTATTAAATTTTTTTTTTCTAAAAAAAAATTTAAGTAAAATAAAATGAGGAGTGCTGAAATAATTGATAAAAAAAAATGCAAATTTTTTTGCATTTCAAAAATATTATTTTTGTTTGAAATTTTATCTAAAACAAATGTATATAGTGGGTGGTAAGAATAAACTAGTCTATGAATTTGTCGATTATTACTCCAGGCTTCCCTCTCAGATAATTTGTCCTTTTTTTCAAATAAATTTTCTTCATAACAATTTACATTCTTACAATGCTTTAAGTTACTTGATTTAATGAGATAATGGTAAAAATCATCAGGTTCTAGAAATATTTCTCTACTTTTATTAATGCTATTTAAAATAAATGTTGTACTTAATAACAAAAGCACAAATGATATTAATAAGTAGTATAATTTATTTTGATAAATCATAATTATGAACAAAGAAAAATTTATTATAAACCTATTTGTTTACAATTCATATAAAAACTTAAAAACCATTTTTAAATACTTATATTTAAGTAAAATTAATATAAGCAAAATAATAATCATTGATAACAATTCTTCAAACTCTATTTCTAATAAAAAAAAAATTATAAAATCAATAAATGATAAATATAATTTTAATATTTCTCTTATAGTTAACAAAGAAAATTATGGATTGGGTGGCAGTCATAAAATACTTTTTAACTTGTTAAAAAAAGAAAAGTTTGATTTTTTTTTAAATCTAGGAACTACTAATAGGTATTATATTTCTGAAGTTTTAAAGGATGTTGTCAAAAACTATAAAAAAAATTATGATTATTATTTATTTTCAAGATTTCTTAATAAAAAAAACACAAAAAACTATAATTTTTTAAGAAAAATTATGAATATTTTTTTTATTAAGTTAACAAAAATATTAACAGGAATAAATTTAACAGACCCAGGCTCTAGTACTATGATTGTAAGTCAAAAATTTTTTAAAAAAGTAAAACAATCATTTTTTATAGATATTACTAACGGCTCTCATTTCACACACTTTTTAAATGTGAAATTTTGTAACTTACAAATAAAATATTTAGAAATTCCAATTATATGGAAAGAAGGAAATGTAAAATCTCATTTAAATGCTGTGAGCTATGTGTTCATATTATTTTTTTCATTAATTAAATTTGCATTTACTGGAAAATTTTTTAGTGAAAAAAACAACAATTTTAGCTTTCAAAGTTTTAAATTATAAGCTAACCATTTAAAATTAATTATGCAAAATTTATATTCAACATTCGAAAGTTTAATTAATAAGAAAAAAACTTTATTAGGTGTAGGTCCCATGAGTTTAAATGTGATTGATTCATCAATAGAATTGGCAGATTTTTATAAAGTGCCAATTATGTTAATTGCAAGCAGAAGACAAATTGATTCTCGCATTTATGGGGGTGGATACGTTAACAATTGGAGTACTAGTCAATATTCAAAATATGTAAAAAAAAAATCTAAAAAAGGAAATATTTTTTTAGCTAGAGATCATGGTGGCCCATGGCAAAATGATTTAGACATAGAAAACAAAGTTTCAAATAAAAAAGCTATGTTATCTGCTAAAAAGTCTTTTGAAAACGATATAGATAACGATTTTAAATTCATCCATATTGATACATCTATAGATATACATAAAAAAATTAATTTTAAATCTTCAATGGAAAGATTGTATGAACTTTACGAACATTGTTATTCATATTCACAAAAAAAAAATAAAGAAATACTTTTTGAAATTGGAACTGAAGAACAAAATGGATCTACAAATAGCTTTGAAGAATTGAGAGAAACATTAAATTGTTTATCAAAGTTTTGTAAAAAGAATAAATTACCAAAGGTTACATTCGTTGTAATTCAATCTGGAACTAAAGTGATGGAACGAAAAAATATAGGATCATTCGAAAGCCCAGTGAGAATTAAAAATGAAATTCCTGTTGAAATACATTTAATTAAAATACTCGAAATTTGTAAAGAATTTAATGTATGCATGAAAGAACATAACACCGACTATTTGACAGATGAGTCTTTAAGGTGGCATCCTAAGATTGGAATACATGCGGCAAATGTTGCGCCAGAATTTGGTGTGTCAGAAACCTTGTCGCTGATAAATATATTAAAAAAATTTAATTTAAAAAATTACTTAAATAGGTTTCTTGAAATTTCATATAATTCAAAAAAATGGAAAAAGTGGGTAATAAATGAAAAGTTAATTTCTGATTATGAAAAATCAATAATCTCAGGCCACTATATTTTTTCAAGTTCAGATTTTTTAAAGATAAAAGAAGAACTTAATTATATTTTTGAGAAAAAAAAAATTAACCTTGATAATGAATTAAAAAAATCAATCAAAAAATCTATTTTAAGATATTTAAATTGTTTTGAGCTTATAAAATGAGTAAATTCGCCACTGTTATTTTAAATAGAAATCTTCCAAAAATTACGGACGAATTATATAAGAAAATAAAAAGAGAGAATGATACTGATATATTTGTAGTTGAAGCTGGTTCTAAAAAAAAAAATTATTCTAAATATGTAACGTGGGTAGCTGACTGGCAAAGTGCAAAAAAAAATGGATTAAGATTTCCAAGAGGAATGAATTTTGCATTAAGCAATCTTTGGAAAGAAGGCAAATTTACAAAATATGAATTTTTTTTGCTTTTGGCAAATGATGCTGAAATTAAAACAAAAAATTGTTTAAAAAAATTTGAAAAAATATTTAAAAAACATCCGAGAATGGGACTTGTGTCAGGTTGCGCATCTAATTGGGGAGAAAAACTTTTATTAAAAAAAAATAAAACTATGTATTTTTGGCATATGGAAAATCATGCGATTGCATTAAGAAAAGATTTTATTTTAGATATCATGAATACTAAAAATCCTGGTTACTTGAATTTTTTATATGACGGGAATAATTTTAGAGGATATGGAACTGAGAGTGAATTAATTGCTAAAGCGTATAGTAATTTTTGGAGCGCTGCGATCACATCTGAAATAGAAATAAATGAAAATCAAACTCACTTAATTAACAAATCAGATTTAATTGAAACAGAAAATTATGATCAAAACTTGAAGCTATATATAAAAGAAGGTCAAGAATGGATGAAAAAAAAATATGGATTTAAAAGTAAATGGTCTATGCAAATGTATTCGAAAACTTTTTATGATAAATTTTTTGAATATTATCCAGAATATAAAAGGTATAAATTATGATTAATTTAGGTGGTTGCGTAGTAAATAAATATAAATATTTTAAAAGAGGGCTAAACAAATTAAGTAAGAATAAAAATTATTTCTATTATTATTTCATTTCTGAGAAAAATTCTTTTATCAGCTTAGAAAATAATTATCACTATACGCTTTATTTTATTAAAACTAATAAAAATAAGAAAATTAAAATTCAGAATAAATTTTTTAAAATATCAGATGGATGTTCAATAAATAATATAAAAAATAAAGAAGTTTTATTTCCTTATGCTGGTACACATTTATTAATTGCTGGATCAAAAGGAAATAAAAACACAAAGATAAAAAAAACTTTATATAAGAGTCATTATAGAGTTAAAAAACCTTGGGGTTATGAACTTTGGATTAATGAAGATAAATCAAACCATGTTTTAAAAGAGATATTTATAAAAAAAGGCAACAAAACTAGTTTACAATATCATAATTTTAAAACCGAAACTAATTTTCTTTATAATGGTAGTGCTGATTTATTTTATAAAAAAAATAAAAAAATTAAAAACTTAAATGTAAAAAAAAAAGATATCAGTAAATTTAAAATAAAAAATTTTACAACTGTGCATGTAAATAAAAAGGTTTTACACAGATTAAAAGCAGCCTCTGACATAAAATTATACGAAGTTTCAACAAATTTTTTGGATGATGTAATTAGAGTGAGCGATGACACAAATAGGAAGAGTGGAAGAATTAATTCTGAACATAAAAGATAATGAATTTAAAAAAAACTGTTTGTATTTTAGCAGCTGGAGTGGGCTCAAGAGTAGGTTCTTATTCTACATATCTTAATAAAAGCTTACTTCCGATAAAAAAGAAAGCGGCTATTTCTCATATAATTGATCAATTCTCAAACAATACAGAATTTGTAATTGCTATTGGACACTTTGGAAAGCAAGTAAAAAATTTTCTAAAACTTACATATCCAGAAAAAAAATTTAAGTTTGTTAAAATAAAAAAATATAAAGGTAAAAATACTGGACCAGGATTATCTTTATATAACTGTAAAAAATTACTTCAAAAACCTTTCTATTTTGTTTCATGTGATACAATTTGGACAAAGAAAATTAATCATTTAGAAAAAAACTGGATGGGTACAAATTATAATTCTATAAAAAAAAATAGTTCTTTTTGCAATTTGGTTTCAAAGAGTAAAAAAATTGTTGAATTGATAGACAAAAAACAAGTTTCATCATTCTGCAATCAATTTATTGGTCTAGCATATATAAAGGATTATAAAATCTTTTGGGAAGGTATTGCTAAAAAAAAAATTATAAAAGGTGAAATTCAAGTTAGTAACGGGTTTAATAACTTAATTAAATTAAAGGATGTTTATATAAATAAGTTTGATTGGCATGATATAGGCACTATTGAAAATTATAAAAAAACTATAAAATTTTTTGAAAAATATAATTTCAGTAAAACTAACGAATTTATTTATATAAATAAAAACAGAGTTGTAAAATATTTTAGAGACGAAAAAAAATGTAGTAGAATTATTAAACTATCTAAAATAAATAACAATTTTTATCCGAAAATTGATAAATTTAGTGAAAATTTTATTTCGTATAAATTTATAAATGGACATACTTTATATGAAAAAAATAGTCCAAAAATAACTAAATCTTTATTAAATTATTTAGAAAAAAATTTTTGGAAAATAAATAAAAAACAAATAAAAAATGTTTGTAAAAAATTTTACAAAGATAAAACTATTCAAAGACTTCAATTGTACAAACAAAAATATAATTTTCGAACTGATAAAACTAATTATATCAATGGAGAAAAAACCGAAAGAATCGAGAAATTGCTAAATCGAGTAAAATGGAAAGATTTATACGATGGAATTCCATGTAGAATTCATGGAGATCTTCAATTTGACAATATTTTAATTACAAATGATAAAAAATTTAAACTAATTGACTACAGAGATAATTTTGGAGGAAAAATTGAATATGGAGATAAATATTATGATCTTGCTAAATTATATGGAGGAATGATTCTGAACTATAGTTTAATTAAGCAAAATAAATTTAAATACCTCAAAAGCGCTCAAAAAATTTATTACAGTCTTCCAAGTGCTAAGACAAAGGAAATTAAAGTATTTTTTGAGTTCCTAAAAGAAAAAGAACTTAGTATTTCAAAAGTAAAACTGCTTACAAGTATTATTTTTCTAAATATGGCCCCACTTCATGAATTTCCATTTGATCAATTACTTTTTGCTCATGGTAAATTAAAATTACAAGAAAGTTTAAATGAAAAATTTTCCAAATAATAAAACAAAAATATTTATATCAGTTTCTAAATTCCCTGGAAATAGTGGATCAAATTTTCATAATTCTCTTTTTAATTATTTTAAAATTAACTCTATATATGTTCCATTAAAATTAAACTTAGAAAAAAATTTTAAAAATATTATTTTAGATTTAAATATTTCTGGATGTTCGGTCTCAATGCCATTCAAAACAAAAATTTTTAAATTCTTAGATAAACGTGACATCACTTGTAAATTCACAAAAAATGTAAATACGATACTTAGCAAAAATAAAAAGCTCATTGGTTACAACACAGATTTTTTAGCTTCAAATAAAATTTTAGATAATAAATTAAAAAAAACAAGAAGTTGCTTATTGTTAGGAAACGGTTCTGTTGCAAAAACAATTTATAAATCTCTTAAATTAAAAAAAATAAAAAATATTTCTCTATCATCGAGAAATGCAATTTACAAAGAATGGAGTTTAGATAATAATGATAGTATAATTTCTTGGAAAAAAAGAAATTCAATAAATGCTGATTTATTGATTAATGCAACCTCCATGGGCATGATAATGAATAATAAATTGCCAATAAAAAGCAATAGTATTAAAAATTTTAAAAACATACTAGATTTACCGATTAATAGTGAAAATAAATTAAAAAAAATATGTAAAAAATATAATATAAATTATATTAGTGGATCTGAATTTGCTTTTCTACAAGCCTTAGAGCAATTCAAATTATATTCAAATAGAAAAAAAATAAGTTATAAATTAGCAAAGGAAATTGTTAATAAATAATATGAAAATAAAACCAAAAATTGTAATAATTGATGTCGATGGTGTTATGACAACTGGACATTTTTTTTATTCAAAATTAGGTAAGGTTTTTAAAATTTTTGGACCTCATGATACAGATGGATTAAATTTAATAAAAAAAAAAATAAAAATTTTATTTGTAAGTGCAGACAAAAAAGGGTTTGAAATATCAAAAAAAAGAATTGTTGATGATTTGGGTTACAAACTAATTTATTCTCACCATGATAAGAGATATGATTTAATTAAAAAATATGGTTTTGAAAATGTAATTTATATTGGTGATGGCATACACGATGTAAAAATTTTAAAAAAATCAAAATATGGTATTTCTCCCAAAAATGCTCGAAAAGAGGCCAAAAAAGCAGCAGACTTTATTACTAGTTCAAATTCTGGTGAAGGTGCTATATTAGATGCAGCAATTAATATAAATAAAAAATTTTTCAAAGAATAAATTATTTATGAAATTTTTTACAATTTTACTGTTTACATTAATTTATACTCAAAATGCTTTTGCTTATTTTGATCCAGGAACAGGCGCGTTTATTGTCCAAGCAATTATTGCCTTTTTTGCTGCAGTTGCTTTTTATCTTGGATATCCAATAAGATTAATTAAAAATTTCTATCAAAAAATAAAATTGAAATTATCAAAAAACAAAAAAAGTTAATTGGTTTTATAAATGAAAATAATTCCAAAAAATTACTATATTGGATTATCTTTAATAATAGCCTCAAGTTACTATTTTTATAAATATTCATTATTTGCAAACAAAAACTATTTTGTTTTCTTACTGGATTTGAGTTTACTTTTTTTTTTTAGTTTATTTCTATTTGCAGTAATTATAGAAATAATAAATTATAAAAATAATAAATTTTTTTTTTATTTAAAAAATTTATTCTACACTTATTTAAGTGTTCAAATTTTAAAAGCATTTGTATTTCTTACTTATAGTAAAATTACACTTAGTGATTTAATAGCAAATGTATTAATTTCTATTTTTCCTGATTTATTAATTAATAGAATTATTTTATTCATATTTCCATATTTACTAATTTTTCTTTTTTTAATTTTGATTAATTTTAAAAAAGATAAGATTGATTTTTTAAGACTCTTTAAGACTTTTGGTTTTATTCTTTTCTTTTTTGTTATTTATAGAGAGATATTAAATACAATAGATTTTCAGAATAACAAAATTGATGTTAGAAAAAATGAAAAGATAATTTTAAATAAAATTAATACAAATAAAAAAGTTGTTTGGGTTCTTTTTGATGGTTTTGATCCACAAATTTATGAAAAATATAAATTTGACCTTCGGCTAAAAAATTTACAAGAATTTGAAAGTAAAAGCGTTTTTGTTCCAAAGACCTTTTCTCCTGCATCTAAAACAATTGACTCGGTACCTTCCTTGTTAATGGGAAAAGAAACCATGGGTCATTTAATTAAAAATAAAAAATATTATCTCATTACTGAAAATGATGAAAAAATATTATTCTCATATCAAAATACTTTATTTGGTAATCTTTCTGAAAACAACTTGAATTCTTCTATTTTATCATCTGTGATTCAATATTGTAGTTCCTATATTAAATCAGAAAAATTTTACCTTTGTAAAGAACCAGATATTAAAAAAGAAAAAATTAATTTAGTTAAAATTCTTTCAGGAATATATTTTGCATATTCTCCAGCTGACAAAATTAGATTTATAGTTAAAAAAATTTTTAAGACAGATAAAAAAACTAAAACTGAAAAGATAGATTTTAAAAATGTTAATATAACAAAAGATTATAATTTAATTCAAGATCTTGACGGACATCAAACTGTTTATTTTTCGGATTATTCTTCGGCGATAAGAAATAGTAATCTCACTTTTATGCATCTTTATATTCCTCATCCAGGAAATTTTAAGTATGCAGAAAAACTATTTGGAATTTACAGTGAAGACGAACTTAACTCTCATATACTAAACTTAAAAATAACTGATATTGCTATTAAAAAAATTTATAAGGAGATAAGAAAATATGAAAATTATATGATAATTATTTCTTCAGATCATTGGTTTAGGGCTAAGGACAGAAATAAAAATATAATTTATCCATCTCTTTTTATGGCATCTACAAATCAAAACCAAAATAATTTTAAACTCAAAAATGAGTTTAGAAGTGTGCATATACAAGAATTAATTTATAAATTCTTTAATAATGATGTAAACACAAATGAAGATATAAAATTATTTATTGAGAAAAAAAATTAATGAAAGAAATATCTTTTAGAGATCCATCAGGATACGTTTATATGGAGAAAGAAAAATTACTCAGAAAAATTAAAATTGATAAATTAAATTTTTTTGAGAATCTATTTTCAGCAGAATGGTTCAATGAGCTAGTGGAGCAAAAAAAAATTCAAAAAAGTAAAATAGTATCTAAATCCAATGATTACTTTGTAGTTGAACATGAATTTTATCCATTTCATGTTATGCCACATGAAATGTGTGATTACCAATTATATAAATCTGCTTTATTGACTCTAGATCTGGCAATAAAAGCATTTGAGAATAATTTAGTAATCAAAGACGCTTCTGCATGGAATGTATTTTTCATTAAATCAAATCCAATGTTTTGTGATATTACATCATTTGAGGAGTGGGATGAAAATCAAAATTGGTTTGCTTATGGTCAATTTTATAGACATTTTATAATTCCACTAATTTTATCTAAAGAATTAGACTTTGATACATCAAAATTATTTACAACAAATAGAGATGGATTTAAACCAGAGAATGCTTCGAAGTTACTGGGCTTAAAAAAATATAAAAGTTTAGTCAGTTTTGAAGGAATAGTGCTTCCACTATTATTTAATAAAAAGAAAATTAAAGTAAAAAAATATTCAACAAATATAAGTAAAAAAATATTTGCTCAAACTCTTAATCGATTAAAAAATTATATAATTAAATTAGAACCTATCAAAAAAAAAACAACATGGGTAGATTATGAAACAAACAGGGATCATTATTCTAAGCAAGATATGGATGATAAATACAAATTTATAAACGAAATTTCTCAAAAGCACTTTGAAGACGTTTTGGATTTAGGTTGCAATGAAGGTGAGTATTCCAAAATATTTGAAGCGACAGGATCTAATGTTGTATCAACTGATTTTGATAATGGATGTTTAAATGAAATTTGTAAAAGTGGGAAAGAAAAAAATTTAACAGTTTTCAAATTAGATCTATCTAATCCCTCGCCTGCTATAGGATGGATAAACAAGGAACATGAATCATTTTTAAAAAGAATGGAAAAAAAATTTGATTTAGTTCTTTGCCTAGGATTAATACATCATTTACAGATTACTGAGAGAGTACCATTAATCAATATAATCCAAATGCTAGAAAATTTAACACGCAAAGATTTAGTTATTGAATTTATTTCAAATAAAGACAAAAAATTCATTGAACTAGCTGGCTTAAATATTGAATTATATGAAAATTATACTCAAGACAGTTTTGAAGAAATTCTGGAAAAAAAATTTATTTTAATTAAAAAAATGAATTTTACAGGAGCAAAGAGAACACTCTACTATCTTCAGATTAAATAAAATGCCAAGAGCCAAAAAAAATAATATTTTAAAGAATTTAGTACAAAATTTCTTTTCAATATTTAATTTAGAATTAAGAAAAAAAAATAATTTTGAAAAAAGATATTTTGATTCTGTAGCAGAAATTCACGAAAATGAATTAAAAATACTAAATGAAATATCTGCATATGCTTTATCAAGCAGAGCAAATCAATGGTCAATAATTCAATCTTTAAAATATATCAAAAATAAAAATATAGATGGTGATATAGTTGAATGTGGCGTTTATAAAGGTGGATCACTTTTGTTAATTTTAAAAATACTTGAAATTTTAAATTTAAATAAAAAAGTATACGGTTATGACACGTTTGAGTTGGGCTTTGATAAACTTAGTGAAAAAGATACAGACATAAAAGGAAAAAAAATAGAAAAACTTCAATTTGACAAAAACTTTTTCCCAACTAAAAATCAAGTTATTGATACACTTGTAAAATTTAATATTGATAAATCTCTAATGCCTTATTTAATCCAAGGGAAAACTCAAGATACATTAAGTTTAAGTGAAAATGTGCCGAGTCAAATATCATTTTTAAGATTAGATACTGACATTTATGAACCTACCATAGATCAATTAAATAAATTGTATCCTAAATTATCTATAGGAGGAATTTTACATATTGATGATTATGGTCATTGTCCAGGTGTAAAAAAAGCTGTAGATGAATATTTCGCTAATAAAAAAATATGGCTTCACAGAATTGATTATACTTGTCGATTATTAATCAAAGACTAGATTTTTTACTCTCCGCCACTAATATTTAAAACTTGACCTGTAATATATGTATTTTCTTCAGAGGTAAGAAAATAGATATACCTTGCTATTTCTAAGGTTGTTGCAAATCTTTTCATGGGAATTAATTTTTTTCTAAGATTAAGATTTTTTTTCGCAATTTTATTATGAATTTTAGTGTTAGTCACTCCTATGACAAGAGTATTCATTAGAACATTGTTTGCCGCCCAAATTTTATTATCTCTAGGAATAAATTCATTAACCTTTTTAGAAACCGAGTAATTAAATGTATTTTTTCCACCTCCAAATTTCACTCCAATACTGGAAGTTTGTAAAATTCTTCCAAATTTATTCTTTACCATTGAAGAGGACAACTCTTTAATAATATAAATTGGGATAATTGAATTTACTCTTATAGATTTTTCTAAATCGTTGATTTGAAAATTTGAGAAAGTTTTGTTATCTATAAATCCTACTAAATTAACTATTGCATCAAATTTAACTTTTTTAATATTCTTAATTTTTTTTTCTATAATTTTTGAAGAAGATAAAAAATCTAACTTAAGCGTTTGTAAATTTTTGTTTTTAAAAGAATAATTATTTTTATTAAAATGACAAAAAACTTTCCAATTTTTTTTTAAATAATAGTTAACTGTCTCTTTGCCAATGTCAGAACTTCCTCCTAATATTAAAACTTTTCTTATCATAAGCTAAAATATCCTGCATTTTTCTCACCCATTAATGTACCCTCAACATCACAAACATTACAGGGTTTAAAATTCCTATTAGAATTATTTAGCATTTGTCTAATTTTAACTGATTTTTTGCTAAACCATATATCTAAAAGTTTATTATTATTTAAATTTCCTAGTATGATCTTTTTTCCCCAATCATGAGGGCACATTAATACATCACCTTGGTAGTCTAAAAAAAAAGTATACGAGGGAATATAACAAGGTTTTTTTAGTGGTTCTTTTAAAGATGCAATCTTATATTCAGCGTTTTCCATTAAACCTGATCTATTGCTTAATGTTATACCAAAATCTTGGTCTTCAGAATAATATCTATGTCTCACTATGTACTGCTCTTTAGTTAATCTTGCACTCAAACACAAATCCTCCAACTTTTGCGCATCTTCTTTTCCATCGTAAGCACTAATTAATATTCTATTTAAGCCGTTTTCGAAAAGTTTATTTAACCTTTTTAAATTCAGAGGATCTCCGTTTGTAACCATTTCAATATTACATTCTGGCAAATAATTTCTAGCCATGTAAATTAGATTAAAAATATTTTTATCAATTAAGGGTTCAACAAAACCGCTATATCTAATTGTACCTTTGTAACTTAATTCTTTGAGTTCTCTGCATAACTTTTCATGTAAGGTATTGCTAATAAATTCTTTTTTATCTTCAAAGCCTGGAGCGCTTCTAGGACAAAATGAACAGGATCTGTTACAAGTTCCTGATTCACTGATCTCTATTTCTGTTGGCAAAGGTAACATTGCTCCCTCAAATTTGAAAAATTGTATTTTTTTTTCTACTGTTTTTGATTTGTTTTCGATATTAGGGTCTAAAAATTTTTTTTTAGTCATTATATTGTATTATAAATATTTTTAAATTATCTTCAAATTTCTCAATTTAAATTGTCTTTGCTCAAGTTATCTAATTTATCATTCTCAATTATCATTCCATTTTTGACAACTAAAACTCGATCGCAATTTTTTAACATATTAACTCTATGATTTATAATTATTATTATTTTGTTTTGTTTGTTTTTAATCAATGAGTTTAAAATATCTTTCTCAGATTCATAATCCAATGCATTGGTTGCCTCATCCAATATTAAAATTTGGGGATCTTTATAAATTGCTCTTGCAATTCCAATTCTCTGTCTTTGACCGCCAGACAGCTTAATCCCCCTATTTCCAACAATTGTATCTATTCCTTTTTCAGACTCTAAAATAAGTTGATCTAATTTAAGTAATTTTATTATTTCAAAAATTTTTTTATCAT
>MDTA01133315.1_pt1 | contig 15795 bp, 2 predicted proteins | sample 811151 | NCBI WGS metagenome assembly MDTA01 (sample SAMN05326648, study PRJNA326480) | marine metagenome | isolation source: seawater | place: Indian Ocean: South | collected 2010 | reverse complement strand
TGCAACAAGAACAACAGAAGAGATTCATACATTTATTCAAGACGCTATGGATTCAGGTGCGTTAGATGTTGATGGCAATGGAGAAGTCGGTGCCTTTACCGATGGATTTATGGTCTTACGTAAGATGTTTGGTGATGTCTTTGACGGAGATGCATTAACCCATAAAGTTTTACCTGATAATGCGACAAGAACAACAGATGAGATACATGAATATATTGAGACCCTCATGACCATTGATCCGATTAGTTGAAAATCACTAATATGGTTATAGGATTGCATTAACTATATTTTTAAATAATAAGTTTCACAATAATCTATGAATTTACTTATAGTTTCTGAATTCAATTGTCCTTTTGCTGTATTTAAGGATAAGGTAGAAAATTTCTATATTCAAAAAGCTGGTAATTGTATCAAGAAAATCGAAATATCTATGGTTGATGAGCATAAGGCTTATACAGCTCTTGATTGTTCAGATTTTAATTTACTTTCAAAATATTTGTTATCACAGGAACTAATAAAATGGGGTAAAGAAAATAAATGTCATGACATTATATACGCTATGGCACCAATTAAATCGAAATAGCCACCGTTATATATAATGATGTGTAGTGCTAATCATTATAAATGAATTCCTAATATTTATTAATTCCTACGAGATAAAGGTTGATTTCTGTTTAATATTATACTCGCAATTATTTTTTATAAAAACTAATATCTATTTAACAACAATAGATACTAAATAATTAATTTAGTCCAAGTATTGTTCTTAGATTTAATGATAAATTATTTTCTTCGTGTTATTGAGATCCAGGAATTAATTATTAGTTAGCAAAAATACTTAACCGACATATAAATAGACTAATCTACGGTCACCATTATTTTAGAAAAATCCTAGGAATAAAATAAGCCTTAGTCTTCGGAACATACCTATCATGGAAAAGTATTTTTTCATACAAGTTGCTTTTATTTATATTCCGAACTTTATGTCAACATATAAACCTACAAATAGTTGACAATAAATACTAGTTACATTTTGATTCGGCGAACATAAATAATCAACCCTTTGTTTTTCTAAAAGCAATTACATCACTTATAAGAAATAACAGCCATCAGAAATACATCAACGGCATTCAAGGTCATTGTGCTTTGAAACTTTCATGTAATACTTCTTTTATCTGGAGCATTTTAAATTGACTATTCTGTAGTCGTTAAAAAAGGGTGATCAAGAAAAAATTAAAGCAGCTCAGGATCCTATTAAAAAGCTAAAAACTCTTATTGAATATTTGAAGAGAAAGCAATGAAGAGATCAGATAAAAATTGCATAATGTGTATTGTCTCTAGCATTGCAATCACTCTTCCCTCCACATCTCAATACCTGTAAATAATGAGTTGATGAGTTTGATCTATTTTATTTATTTCAACTAACATTTAAAAATTTAGTAAGTAATACAAAATACTTGCCTATTATGTATTTTGTATAAACTAGTGTAAATTGATATTTAACTTTCATTTAAAAGAATAAAATTTTTAGAGAACTTGACTAATGATCGGAGACTATATTCATAGTACGCAGTCTTTAAAGTTTTATTCAGAAGAAATGACTGAAACAAAAAAGATTGCTTTAGCACACCTAGAGAAAAAAATTATTTCCTGAGAGTAATTCCATTATCCAACTAAAAAGAACGAATCATGGTTTGAAAGTTCTTAATGAAGCTTAATCCTTATGTTTATCAAGTACTATTTACTTTTTTATTGTCTAATTTCTGAATAAGGCAATGATCTAATATTTCATTATTTTATGATACTGAATGATTAGATTAGTTTAATTTGTCCTATTTATAAATACTTGATCTAAATCATTAGAACTCAATGATTTGTCTTGATTTGTCTTACTTATGAGTAAATCTATAAATTTGATTAATAATACCTTAAAAAGTAGATAATGTTTTCTAATCCCCTCAGGTTGGTAATTTATGACTTAATTGAATACTGCCGATTATTTTTCAAAGCAAATGTAATTTCCTCTTATGTTCATAATGAACTTATTTAAAACAAAATAATAACTATATTTTAAAAATTATACAAATTTAGAAATCAATAATGTTTGGTGGTTACACCTGGTTCGGATCCGATGAAGCAGATGCTGCTTTTTATAACTGGTTCTCAGATGCTGGGAATCAAGCTCTTAATAGTGCAGATTCAGCATTTAATACAGCCATAAATGAAGCCACTAGTATGGCAAATACATTAGTTGATCAATATGGAAATTATTTAAATGAGACAATTTTAGTTGGTCACCAGTTTCGTGAAGGAGATTTTTCTTCAGCAACAGATCGGATCGTGAATTTGATTGGAGATATAACTTTTGATCGGTTAAGGGAATTAGGCACTGCTCCATCTACAGTCCTCTACGCAATAGAAAATGCATATAAAATTTCTGGTTTGGCTCCTGTTGTAGAAGTTTTCACTGAAATTTCTGGTTTGCAAGAACAATTAGACGATACTTGGAATTTTGCAAATGATGCGGCGGATGTGTTTGGAAACCAAGTAAATGATGTCGCTGATTTTGGTCGAGATGTATTTATCAACACTTATGATTTAACAGTCAATGTTGGAGACGGTCTCTATAATGTTGGGGATCGTTTGTTGAGCGGCGATTTCAATGGTGTAGGTGAATCATTAATTGATATAGGAGAAGACTTTGTAGAATATGGTGAGAAACAGTTTAATACAGTTGCAGATCTTATAGCCGATACTGTTGGAAATTTTGGTTCAATTCTAGGACTAGATAATTTATTTGAATATCAACCTGTCATTGACATAGAAGTTGAAGGACTAAAAGCTGAATTATCACTTGCATCGGGACTTAATTTTGCAGGAAATATCTTTGAGGATTTAACTGGCTCAGATATCAATATTTATAATGAATTTAAAAATACCCTCAATAATCTAGGTAATTTCCTACCAATAGCCTCTATCCCAATTGAGGGTGCCACTATTCCAGAAGTGACCGTTCGATGGGATGAATTGGCTAGTGGCGTAGACGTATCCTCTGAAACAACTAGTTCAGGGAAAAAGAAGAGAAGTCTCAAAGTTGAACCACCTGTCTCTTTAAAACCAGTCCTAGATTTAAACAATCCAAAAATTGCTGCTTATTTTAGTGTCCCAGGACTATCTGATGTAACAGTTGGAACACCTGAATGGTTATCTTATAAACCAGTTATTAGCTTACCTGATCTTCCTGAAATCCCAATCCCTGAAATTGATTGGGGGCAAGTCTTTGAAAATGTTACGGGAACAAGTTTAACAGGGTTCACAATCCCACAAACGGAAGTCGGTTCTTGGAATTTAGGCCTTGGAGATATTTTTGATGCCGTTTCTTTTATGCCTGTTCTCAATGTTGAAACAGGGGTGGGTGCTGTTGATGGAATGTCAATATTGAATCTTAATAAAGAAAGGGATCCAGATACAAATGTAAAAGTGAATCAAGAAGCATTGGTCGCGTCCCAAAAGGAAGGAATTATTTTTTCGAAAGAGATCAATTCATTTATTTCAAAAGATCAAAATAAATTAGCAGAAGGTTTCTTGTATGGACCAGAAGGTGAACGTCTCCATCAAATTATTCTTCCGCAAGGATTATCTTGGGATGAAGTCGGTGGATGGGATTTATTTAAAAATGAACTAAATAATGTATTCAATCAAACTCAGACATCGACAGAAAGCTATGAAAATATTTCTAGTCAATTAAGGCAATCATTAATAAATACAAAAACATCCTTAGATGTTTCTTCTCCACAAGAGGATCATTTTTATCAATCAATTGAAGACAAGTATGGAAAGAATTTTAATATCAATCTACAAGAATATATTGAATCTTTTCCTGATCAATCCGATTATTTTAATTCATTATTTAGTTTTCTAGAGCGTCCGATTCGAATCGAGCAAATTGGAGAGATAAACAATGGCAATCTTGATTTTCATGTCAATCAAATACCAGTAGCATTGAAGGCAAAAGGAGAAGGACTTAACTTTAAAACCTATGAAGAAATCGATTATGAGAATCTCGAAAAAGAGTCAACACCTTATATCTATCCAGGTAAAACAAAAGGCGAATATCGCAATCGACATGGATTTGCCGCGATCAAAAAAGACGGTTCAGTAGTTGCCTGGGGTGATGGGCAATATGGGCATCACATTGAGAAATATGATGTTGAATGGGATCGTCCGATCTCCAAATTACTGAGTTCGGGTGTTGTCGAAATCTTTTCTTCTGCAGGAGCCTATGCTGCTCTTAAGTCAGATGGATCTCTTGTTACTTGGGGAAGTCAGCACTATGGAGGAGATACCTACTCAAATAAAATTGAAAAACAATTAAGAAGTGGAGTTGAACGTGTTTATTCGACAGAACGAGCCTTTGCGGCATTAAAGGAAAATGGTCAAGTGATTACTTGGGGAGATCATTTGTGGGGCGGTGATAGTACTGAAGTTAGAAAATATTTAAACTCAGGAGTCAAAGAAATCTTCTCAACCAAAAATGCTTTTGCGGCATTAAAGAAAGATGGTTCAGTCATAACCTGGGGACACAGCGAATTTGGAGGGAATAGCACCAATGTTCAAGCAGGTTTAGCCTCAGGTGTGATCGATATTATGCCAAACGAAAGTTCGTTTGCGGCATTAAAAGACGATGGATCCGTTGTGACATGGGGCCAGCCAAAACAACAATATTCTGGTGCCAAATTACCCTATGGTGAAAGAGAAGATTATGAATATGTTTCTAACTACGATACTGGTGCAGAAATACCAGAGGAGCTCAGAGAAAAACTCAGTTCAGGAGTCAAAGAACTTTTTGCAACTAAATATGGCTTTGGAGCGTTAAAAGAAGACGGATCTTTTTTAAGTTGGGGTTCAGTAAATCACAAATTTCAATTAAATCCAGGTACTTTTACCAGAGATGGAGGTACTGAGAGAAGAATCGATCCACTAGATAATAATTTACTCAACACACGATATGAAAATAACGATTGGGATGTCACTAAAGTCAATGGTGAGTTTGTCGCTAATTCAACGACCTTAACTTCAGGTGTTAAAACTGCGGTATCGAATAATGTTTTTGTTGTATTAAAAGACGATGGATCGGTGATTACCTATACCAGAGATATGAATAATATCTACGGTAATAACCAGAATTTTTATGTCAACACTGATAAAAGTTCGTATGGTGGAAGAGTAGATTTAGGAGAAATATATGAAGAACTAAGCTCTGGTGTTATAGACGTTGTGGCATGTGATAGTGCATTCGCAGCTCTCAAAGATGACGGTACCGTTGTTAGCTGGGGTAGCATGAGTGGTAACAACTTACCGCAGAAGGCTGCTCTCAAAAATGTTGTAAAAATAATTGCGACAAGAAGTGCATTTGCCGCATTAAAAGAAGATGGAACAGTTGTTACTTGGCCAGATAACGATATTTATGAAGACATGGTCAAAGATGACCTAGAGAATGAAACAGGATTCGCACAAGAAGATGGACATGAAAATCCAGCGCATAACTGGACATATGAAATACTTGGCCCACATGGATGGTTTGATCCACGTCCTTACTCAGATATAAAAGGTTATATGTTAGGCCGTGATTGGAATCAAGGAGAAGCAGAAGGAGGAAACCCTTCTACATGGTTACATCCAAGACCACAACCTAATACAGGTGTCTCCCCGTTTTTTGAGGCAAATGATTTTAGAAAATCAGAATTATTATTAGGCAATATTAAAGATATTTATGCCTCAGAAAAAGCATTTTCTGCAATCAAACATGACGGTTCAGTTGTTTCTTGGGGAGAGAAAGTTAAAGGTGGTGCGCAAATTATTGCTTATGGTGACTATTACTCTGATTTGCCACCGGAAATTCAAATCAATTACCCTGGGGGTAGCGGAGTCCTTAGGAATCGATCCAGTCGTTGGGATGATTACGAAAACCCAGATATTAAGGTTGGGATAAAGGGACATTTACCCTTAAGTGAGTCATGGTATAAGATGGATCCCTACTATTTACATGTGTATGAAGATGGACATGCAGACTTCCGAGACTTGTTATCGTCTGATGTTATAGAAATTGCATCTCCTGAAACATCTTTAAAAAGGAGTCAATATTTTGATAGTTTTAGCGAAATCAATCAAACTCCAGAAAACTTAGCAGCAAAAATAAAATTTCAAAATGTTTTTAATATTAATCCCTATTCAGATGATTTTGTAGCTCATTATAATGATTATCTAGGATTAGGTAATAACGAAACAACCTATCAAGAATCATTTACTTATGAAGTCTATGGGGATAATGCTTTTAAGTATTGGAGTGATTTGATTGCAAATGAACAAACGATTGTAGACCCAAAAGATTTTATACAGACTTATAAACAAAATCCTTATACCCCAGATTTTCAATCGAACTATGATGTGTATCTTACGAGTCGATCAGGATTAAATTTCAGAATACAATCATTAGAGTCACAAATTACCAACTTAGATGCTTCTAGTGATCAGTTTGATCAACAAAAGATAGATTTAAATGAACAAATTACAGATTTAAGATCTCAACTAGAAGGAGCGGGATCAAATCTATCGGATTCATCCCCTTATTTTGAAAAATATGGAAATGAAATCTACGAAAACTGGTATCGACTTCTATCTAAAGAAAATAGTTCATCATCAACTATCAATATTGAAAATAACGAAGCTAATATTTTATTGACCTCGATAGATCTTGACAATTTTGATCAGAAAAGAAGTGTCTATCCTGGTCGAACCAGTGGCGAGTTTAAAAATCTTTCCAGTTATGCAGCTATCACCAAAGATGGATCTGTTATAACCTGGGGTGATGAACGATTTGGAGGATTACCCCATGTTAGCGGTCCTTTAAATGATGATGGAACAGTAAATGTAGAAACTGATATTTCAGAAAAACTATCCTCGAATGTCATCGATATATTCTCGAATAGGCAAGCATTTGCAGCACTAAAAGATGATGGTTCAGTGATTACTTGGGGCCCTTCTTCCTCTGGTGGAAATATATATGACGATGAAAATGACGGCGATATTATTAAAAATACAAATTTAAAGCTTTTATCCGATGTTGATGAAATTTATTCAACAGCACATGCCTTCTCTGCTTTAAGACGTAATGGTGCGGTTGTATCATGGGGTAATGCCGAGTATGGAGCAGACAATAGTAAAGTCGCTAATCAATTAATTAATGGTGTAGAAAATATTGTTAGTACAGAAAAAGAGTTTGCTGCGTTAAAAGATAATGGCTCTGTTGTGACATGGGGACCATCTGTCAAACAAAAAGATAATATTTTCTCTAAAGAGGCGTTTGTCTATGATTATGGATTATCAAATGACATCTCGATCAGTTCAGACATCATAATTGAGCTAGCAAGTGCTATAGGTGTTGAGGTCGAAAGTAAGACATTCAAGCAGTGGTCAAGAGAACTCATTAATAACTGGAGCGTCACCATTCTGCCCGATGGAGACATGTATCCACCGAAACCTGCAAATCCTTCATATTCTGACCAGACATTACTCTCTTATGAATGGTCTGGTGAAGTATCCGGAATAATTAATGATGGAACCATACAACGGACTTTTAATAATGATTCTTTGAAAGTCGGTCCACATGGAACTTGGATTTGGGAAGAAACGTACAAGAATTATTTATGGCAACCGACAAGCGATAATGCCTATAGGCTATCAATTGAGGATGTCGTTTTCCCCATTCTTGATAAAAGTCTTATAGGTCATGGCTTTTATTCATTAACACCAGAAACATTAGATTTACGGTTTACCCCCCAGACTGTAAAACATTACGAAGGTGATGAAGAAGAAATCGCCTCCAATGGTGGCAGCAGCATCAACAGCCATGATTTAGTTAATCTAAATCTAATAGATCCCAACTGGATGAACGATCCATCACAGTTTTCTCTCAGATACATAGATTATGAAGAAAAAGATGCTGGCAAGGCTGGCTTTTTTGATCCTATTCTTAGCATAGCCAATATTGATTATTCTAATGTTTATGCATCTTCAAATTCTCTGAAAGATAACTACTGGGATCTAGTTGGAGATAGGAATATGAATGTTAATGTTGATCCAAAAAGTTTCAAAGAAATAAATATCGATAAAAATGGAGATGGAAAGCTTGATTTGAATGCCGTCAGGACGGCGGAAACAGAAAGTGTTTTTGCTTGGATAGACAAAAGAAATCTAACTTGGGATATTGATAGGATTTGGGGAGATTTTGATAGTAATACAATACCTTCAGATACGAATTATGGATTTTATCTAAATTATATATATTCCAAAGAACCACCTGTACCAGACGTATCAATCATCAACGAGTCCCAGGAATATCTATTAGGAAAAAGTATTTATGATGCTGACAATCTCCACCAAGATGTTATACGGCTACCGACGTTTAAGTGGGAAATCTCTAATGATGGCGAGAATTGGAGCGTTGTAGAAAAAGATAAAGAAGAATTTAACATTTTACCTCAGCAAGAAGGTAAAAAATTAAAACTAACAACAACTCTTGTTGATAGAGATGACACCAATCATCGTTATACAAATAGCACCATCATCAATCTACCGAGTGTTGCACCTGTTATCACTTCTAACCTAGATTCAATCATTGATCTAGATCAAGCGAACTATGTTTACAGGGCGTCCTCAAATGAGGATGTAATTTGGTCGATTGCTCAACCGATTAATCCAATAGAAGATTATGATGGAGACTTATTATCAATCGATCAATCTTCCGGAGAAGTCACCTTAAGTAATGCAAGTTTAGAATATAAAACATCCTATGATTTTGTGATTGCCGCCCATGACTTAGCAGGCAATATTACTTTCGAGAATATTAAAGTTTACGATCATGATTTAGCCACTGATGATGAATTTGTTTATCGATTAAGAGATCCCAAGCCCTTACCTGCGAAAGAGCAATATTATCAATCATTTCAACTAGGTCCAACAGGATCAGATCTAGAATTCACGATATCAGGTGATTTAAACCGTCAGATTAGCATTGAGAAAACAGGAGGGAACTATGCTTATGGAGACTCAGCTTTGAGTCAAGATGATTTAACATCGGCCTGGCTATATTTCTCGACAATACCTGAATATAATCCTGATCGATCGGATAATAAATTAACATCAGCTGTTAGACGACTACAGTTTAATATTAAAGATGAATCAAGATTATATTCAGATAATATCAACTATTTAGGAGCCAATAGTGAAAGTATAAAAGAACAACTTTCCTCTAAAGTCAAGAATATATATAGCAATCAAAGTGCATTTGTAGCATTAAAAGATGACGGTTCTGTTGTGACATGGGGAGAGAAAGAAAACGGTGGTGATAGTTCATCAGTCATTGATTCACTATCCTCTGGCGTAAGAGAAGTCTTTGCAACCCAGTCTGCGTTTGCGGCTCTTAAAGATGATGGTTCGGTCGTGACCTGGGGCCATGATCTCAATGGTGGAAATAGTTCCTCGGTTACGTCTGAGATTTCTAGTGACGTACAAGAAATTTTCACGACATTAACCTCATTTGCGGCTCTTAAAGATGATGGTTCGGTCGTGACCTGGGGCCATGATCTCAATGGTGGAAATAGTTCCTCGGTTAGGACAGAAATCTCATCGGGTGTGAAAGAACTATATGCAACCAAAACAGCTTTTGCTGCTTTAAAAGACGATGGCTCGATCATCAGCTGGGGTGATTTAAATAATAGTGGTAGTCTCACATCTCAGATTCATTATGATGTCGGTGAAATCGAGAAAATCTTTACGAATTCCCATTCGTTTGCAGCATTAAATACGTCTGGGAAAGTTATTACATGGGGGCATCATGACTGGGGCGGCGATAGCACGGCGATAGGAACTGAACTTGATTCTGACGTTGTTAATATCGTCTCTAATGACAAATCATTCTCAGCTCTAAAAGAAGATGGTTCTGTACTTTCATGGGGAGAACGATTCGATGGTTCTGCTTTTGATTTAACGAATCAAGCGAATCTAAATTCTAATATTCAAGAAATCGCAAGTCCTTTCAGCCGAGTGCTATCAAGTTCTGAATTAGTCAAAACAATTAATAAAATAGAGGAGAAGATAGAAGATATCGAATATAACAATAAAAATAGTTTCGTTGAATTAACTGACCGTTCTTTTGAATCAACGAATGATCTATTTAAATTAGAAGATTTACCACAAGTTAGAGGAAGTCATCACTCCTCCTGGGACATCAACCTACCAAAAAGTTTAAGAAATAAAATTAACTTTAATCAGGAGCGAAATGCTTTTTCATTCAATGATTCATTTGATCCTCTGAGTCAAGGACTACATCGTATTGCCTTAAAATCTCCTCAATTAGATGCGGGTGCTCATCAAAAAAATAGGTTAGTCAAACTATTTATTGATGATACGATTAATCCCTTAGAGAAGAGTGGTCTTGACTTACTTAATATCGGTAAAGTTCCAGAGCTAAAACGATTTTTAAATCAAAATAGAGGCAAATCAATTAGTTCCATTTTCAATGAACAAGAAAAACAGGTTCTAGATGTCTTTGATCGGTTTAAAATTCATCAGGAGAAAGAAGATCATGTCCTATCAAAACTAGAGCAAGGAAAGTTAGCTGTCTTTGGTGATATATCAACGAATAAGAAATTAATGATGCTTGACTCTTCTAGAAAACTAGATTCAGTCATCTTAGAAGCCAATGTATCTGAACCGAATCACGATTTATTATCAAAAACAGAACAACTGATTAATGGATTACGTCATGAAATTTCGATACCACTTGGTGAAGTTGAGTTTTCTGTAGACACCAATGCTGACTCAACGTCAGTGGTTGAAATATTTTTAGAAGACGGTGGCGTTGATATTAATACCTTAATTAAGACCAATGCAGAAGGAGAAGCATCTCTTTTTGATTCAACCTTGATTACGTTTGATCCCAATTCAAATGAAGACTTTGATCAATGGCTAGATGGCTTAACTTACAATCTAAATTATTATTCACAGCCACAGAATGTAGAGGAAGATCTCATTCTTGATCATCAAATTTCTAAAGACGTCAATATTGAAGATGTTTTATCTACAAACGACTATTCAAACTTAAGTCATATTGATGGTTCAGCCTATTTAATTGATCAAGATGGAGATGGAAATATTGATGTAATTAGTGCGTTACTTGTTGATCAAGGTTATTTCGATACAGAAAATGCCACTGGTTTAATCGGAGATCCCATGCTTCCGATTAATGTTCCATTACCCTCTGCAATCTCTGTTCAAACGCGAGAAGATACGCCAATTACTAGAAGCGTCATAGAAACAGATGGGGATGATCATCATTTCACCGTAACCAGTGATCCTGTCCATGGCAATATAACGATTAATGAATCAACAGGTACATGGAGTTACACGCCAACAGAAAACTATAACGGAAGTGATCAATTCACCATTACGGTGAGCGATGATTTAGGTGAAAGCCAAGAGCAGGTTGTTGATCTAACGATCACGCCCGTTGATGATCCAGCGGTTATCAGTGGAGAGACGAGTCAAACGGGTCATGAGGATACAAGCCTGACTGGAACGATCAGTGTCAGCGATATAGAAGGCACGGATCATCCTTCTTTTGATGTAACCGCTGATCCTGCTTATGGCAGTGCAACGATTAATGCATCAACAGGTACATGGAGTTACACGCCAACAGAAAACTATAACGGAAGTGATCAATTCACCATTACGGTGAGCGATGATTTAGGTGGAACGACAACGCAGGTGATATCCATAACGCTGAATCCAGTTGATGATGCAGCAACGCTAACTGGAGAGATGTCAGGACATATAGAAGAAGATATTTCTAGTTCAGGAAGGATTCTTGCTGTTGATATTGACGGCTTGCTTGATGGGACTTATTTCAATATTACTCGTGAGGCAAATCATGGAAGTGCAAGTATTGATGTGATATCTGGTGCATGGTCTTATACACCGAATGATAACTACCACGGAACGGATCAATTCACGGTGACATTGACCGATGATTTAGGGGGATTGACCGAGCAAGTTGTTGATTTAACGATTAATCCAGTTGATGATCCTGCAACGATTGTTGGAAATCTTTTTGGGCAAGCAGAAGAAAATCAAACAGGTCCAATCACAGGCATCCTCAGTGCTAGCGATGTTGATGGCCTAACAAGTGAATATTTCAGTGTGAGTAGTGATGCCAGTCATGGCAGTGCAACGATTAATGCATCAACCGGTGAATGGAGTTATACGCCAACAGAAAACTACAACGGAACCGATGAATTCACAGTGACGGTGACCGATGATTTAGGTGGAACAACAGACCAAATTATTGATGTCATTATTCCAGATATTTCAGCAACTATCTTTAAAGGTAGTGCTAATGGAGCTTTTACAGAACTATCAAATAGCCTTGTGACTTATAAAGCTGATGGATCAGTTGATATACCTTGGAATCAATTTGATAAAGTTAATGCAGGTTCAAGGAGAGACCAATTTGTGGGTCATGATATTTCCTTAACAGATGACGGAAAAACCTATGCGACGATTAATAAAACCTCAGGTCTAAATAAAGGAAAATGGATTGATAAAGCTGCTGAAATCCAGATTTATAACTTTGATGAGGAATCTAAGCAATGGCAAGAAGATCCACAGATCATTAGCCTCGAAAAATTCAGTAATGGTATTGAATTTGGTGAGTCGGTTGAGTTTTCACCCAATGGACAATATTTAGCAGCTGGTTCTCGAGTAAATGATATTGGACTGATAAATATTTATATTAAAGACACTGATGGTAGCTATATTCCTCATAGTGAACTTGAGAATTCAAGTTATCATCGCTTGGGCGTTGCAATCGATATTTCCAATGATGGAGTCCTTGTCGTAGGAGACCCTGAAAATAGAAAAGCTGCTATTTATAGGTATATAGGTAGTAGTTGGCAACAAGCTGGGGACGATCTAATAGGTATTGGACAACAAAAATTTGGTAAATCTGTTTCAATCTCTAAAGATGGTTCCCTTGTAGCAGTAGGAGCCCCGAGTAATGAGGTCTGGTTAGACCCTAAGGGGTACGTAAGTCTTTATAAAGTAAATGAATCTGGATGGACTAAACTTGATACTGGTGCTCAGTTCAATGGTCCAGGGTATGACAGACCGGTCAGGTATAATAATTCACTCAATACTGAAGTGGATCAATATGGGTTTGATATAGCATTGGCTGGTGACTCTTCTCGTCGACTTTTAGTTATAGGTGCACCTGGAATAGGCGGTCAGCTTCCAAATCTACAGTACAATGATTGGAATACAGGTAAAGTATTTGTTTATGAAAATACTGGTGACGAGTGGAAATCCTTAGGATCAGACGGTATCTCTGGCAGCGTGGTAGATTTATCGACGAATTTTATACAATTTGGAAGGTCAGTCGACATATCAGATAATGGTACTTTAATAATTGGATCACATGACGGTCACCATCCTGGTCAAGCTGATTTATTTGAATATCGATCTGATACAGATACATGGTCCCATGAACAAGAATTTTCAAATCAATTTACAGCAGGAAGAAAAGTAAATATTTCTTCTGATGGCTCTGTAATCGCTACTGCTACTGTCGGGCAAAACAATAAAGGTGAAGTTCGCACTTTTGCTCCTCACGCTGGTTATTTCTCGATAACTAGTGATGGAAATAGTGGTAGTACAACGATTGATTCATTTACTGGTGAATGGAGTTATGTGCCAAATATTAACTTTTCTAATAAAGACTACATAAAAGTTGGTATATTAGATGATCAAGGCATGTCAATAGAGAAAATTATCAGCCTAACGAAATCTGATGTCTTGAAAGTTGGTAGTGATATTGATGGAGTTTCGGAGGGAGATAGGTCAGGAGAAGACATAAGTCTTTCAGCTGATGGTACAGTTGTTGCCGTTGCTGGATCTGTCAATGCTAGTACTGGTTCAATTCGTATCTATCAAAATATTAATAACACCTGGACTCAAATAGGCGATGATTTAAAAGGAGAAGTAGAAAAATATTCACAAACTAGTCTTAGTCTCTCCGCTGATGGTTCCGTCATTGCCATTGGTGAAGAACTCTACGATATATTTAGAGAATTTGAACCAGGATTGTACTCAGGATTATATAGTGGTAGGGAAGGACGAGTTCGGATCTTTCAAAACGTCAATAACACCTGGACTCAAATCGGCAATATAGAGGGAGAAGTAAAATTCAATCGTTTAGGATCATCAGTCAGTCTTTCTTCTGATGGATCAGTTATTGCAATTGGGGCAATGGCTGGCAGTTATGTTCGTATCTATAAAAACAACAACGGCACTTGGGAACAAATAGGTAGTGATATTGATGGAGAAAATGTTAATGACTATTCAGGTTATTCAGTTAGTCTTTCTTCTGATGGATCCGTTGTTGCGATTGGGGCACCTATGAATGATAGTAATGGTGATGATAGTGGACATGTTCGTGTCTATCAAAACGTCGATAATTCTTGGGAACAAATAGGTAATGATATTGATGGAGAAGCTGTAGGTGATCAATCAGGTTATTCAGTTAGTCTTTCTTCTGATGGATCCGTTGTTGCGATTGGGGCACCTAGGAATGATAGTAATGGTGATGCTAGTGGACATGTTCGAATCTATCAAATCATTAATAACAGTTGGACTCAAATAGGTGATGATATTAATGGAGATGCTAAATGGGACAACACAGGACAATCTATTAGTCTTTCCTCTAATGGCTCAGTTGTTGCCATAAAAGGAACAACGGGAGTCGATGGTAGGGGGCATGTGCGTATTTATCAAAACATCAATAACAACTGGACTCAAATCGTAAATGACATTGTTGGAGAAAATGTTAATGACTATTCAGGTCATTTTTCTGATTCCCTTAGTCTTTCCTCTGATGGCTCAATTGTTGCGATTGGGTCACCGAATAACGATGACAATGGTACTACAAGTGGCCATGTTCGTATCTATGAAATTGATATTGATACCACTTCACCCTCTATTAGTGGTCCTTCAGGAGTAGAAGGAGATAACACTGGAGATATTTCCATTCCTGAAAACAGTACATATGTTCATGGGTTTATTGCTAATGAAATAGTCACCTGGTCACTTCATGGAGAAGCCGATGAAAACTTATTTACTATTCATTCCGAAACTGGAGACTTAAGTTTTGTCAGTACTCCTGATTATGAGAATCCACTAGATATCGATAGTAATAACAACTACGTTGTTGTTGTACAAGCAATGGATGAGGCGGGCAATAAATCCGATCAAATAATTACTGTTACCATTAGTAATATTGATGATACATCACCATCTATTTCCGGCCCATCAGGAACTGAAGGGAATAGCACTAGTACTATTTCCTTCAACGAAGACAGTACAGCTGCTTTTACATTTATAGCTAATGAAACAGTAACTTGGTCACTTCATGGAGGAGTAGATAAAAATTTATACACCATCAATGCCAATACAGGGGAATGGACATCTATTCCAACCATCCCAAACTTTAATGGAACAGATAGTTTTACCGTAACAGCAACAGATGGTAGTGGTAACCGTTCAACTCAGCAAGTCATGATCACTATTACGGCTGTTGATGATGCTGCCACCTTTGGAGGCGATATAAGTGGAACAGTTGTAGAAGATTCTACCACTGCAGTGACAGGAACAATTACTGCAACTGATACGGCGGATGGACTCTCT
>MDTA01032127.1_pt1 | contig 15796 bp, 15 predicted proteins | sample 811151 | NCBI WGS metagenome assembly MDTA01 (sample SAMN05326648, study PRJNA326480) | marine metagenome | isolation source: seawater | place: Indian Ocean: South | collected 2010 | reverse complement strand
GAAAGCCAACCCTGACAATGAACGCCAATCCGATTGTCGAACAATATATGAGCAATTATCTCGACGCTGCGTGACAGATTTATGAAACGTTGAGGTAAACCCAATGAATATTCAAGGAGAAGGAACGAAGCAGCATACGTACGACGCCATTGTCGTCGGTTCGGGTATCAGTGGCGGTTGGGCCGCTAAAGAATTGAGTGAGAAGGGGTTGAAGACACTCGTTCTCGAGCGTGGCCGAGATGTCAAGCACGGAGACTATCCCACCGCTCACATGGAGCCTTGGGAGTTCGCCGGTCGTGGAGCCAAGAACCAAGAACGATTGCTGAGGCAGAAAAAGCAGGATCGGACAGGATATACGACCCATCCTGCCTCGGCTCACTGGTTTGTCGACGATGTGGATAATCCGTACTCGGAAGACCAGCCTTTCGACTGGATGCGCGGCTACCATGTGGGTGGGCGCTCTTTGCTCTGGGGACGTCAGTCCTATCGCCTTAGCGAGCTGGATTTTAAGGCGAACGCCAAAGACGGTTTTGGGGTGGACTGGCCCATTCGTTACAAGGATATCGCTCCTTGGTACGACTACGTCGAAAGTTTCGCTGGCATAAGCGGCTCGAAGGAAGGGCTCTCGCAACTCCCAGACGGTAAATTCCTGCCGCCTATGGAAATGACCTGCGTGGAGACTCATGTTCGTCAAAAAATAGAGTCGAGCTTCAATAACCGAACAATGATTATCGGTCGGGTGGCCAATTTGACCCAGCCCCATAAAGGTCGAGGTAATTGCCAGTTCCGCAACCGTTGTATTCGTGGATGCCCTTACGGGGCTTACTTCAGTAGTAACGCCTCGACGCTACCCGCGGGATTCGCTTCTGGCAATCTCACTCTACGTCCGTTCTCGATCGTCAATTCTCTCATTTACGACAAGAAGAAAGACAAAGCGATAGGGGTTCGTATCATCGATGCGGAGACACATGAGGTTGCCGAATATTATTCGAAAGTGATTTTCCTTTGCGCGTCTGCCGTAGCATCGACCTTCATTCTAATGAACTCAAAGTCGGATCGCTTTCCGGACGGCTTCGGCAATGACAGCGGGGAGCTCGGCCATAATCTGATGGACCATCATTTCAAAGTGGGCGCATCGGGGCGGTTCGATGGATTTGATGACAAGTATTACAAAGGCCGCCGTCCCAACGGCATCTACATCCCGCGATTCCGCAACATCGATAGAGCGTCAACTCAAAAGGATTACGTGCGTGGATTCGGTTATCAAGGGCGGGCTAGTAGAGAGAATTGGTCTCGGGAAATCGCCGAATTGGCTCGTTTCGGTCGAGAGCTAAAAGCGGATCTGATCGAGCCGGGGCCTTGGCGTTTTGGTATCGGGTCTTGGGGCGAGTGCTTGCCTTACCATGAAAACCGCATGTATCTAAACGAGGACGTGCGCGACAAGTGGGGGCAGCCGACCGTGACCTTCGATTGCGGCTGGAAGGAAAACGAGTACGCGATGCGCAAGGATATGAAGCAGTCAGCTGTCGATATGATCGAAGCAGCTGGTGGCAGGGATATCCAGCCATTCGATACGCCCGAAAAGAGTAATCCAGGGAATTGCATCCACGAAATGGGAACGGCTCGTATGGGGAGAAGCCCGAAAACATCCGTTCTCAACAAGTGGAATCAAGTTCATTCTTCCAAGAACGTATTCGTTACTGATGGTGCCTGTATGACGTCCGCAGCTTGCCAAAACCCATCGCTCACCTACATGGCATTGACGGCTCGGGCTGCGGATCGAGCAGTGAGCGAATTGAAAAAAGGAAACCTTTCGTAAGAGGAGAGAAAAGCCATGGAAACAAATTCGAATACGGAAAATGCTCTAGTGATGAATCGCCGTGAGGCGTTGAAACGGACAGGATTGCTTTTCGGAGCTACAGCCTTATCGGCAGCATCGATCAGCGGGGCCCTTCATGCTCAGTCCCAGGCGGCGGCGCCAGGCAGTTCCTTGAAAAACTTCACTGCGACGGAAGCGGATACCTTGCGCGCTGTTGTCGATCGGATACTGCCAAAGACTGATACTCCGGGAGCCCTGGATGTTGGTGTTCCCGAGTATATCGATGTCATGTACGGTGAATACATGACGCCGGAAGAAAAGGAGAAATTGAAGCATGGTGTCGTGCAAACGAATGGCGATAGCCGAGTAGCGTACGGAGCCCGATTCGCTGATCTGGATGGCGAACAACAAGATGCCGTGTTAAAGGAGCTAGCGAAATCGAATCCGAGCCACATGGGCCAATTCCGACAGTTAACGCTCACCGGTTACTTTACTTCAGAGACCGTTATGAAGAATGTGCTCAATTACGACTTCATTCCGGGCATGTGGCAGGGCTGTGTGGATGTGTCTGACGTCGGCAACAAGGTTTGGGCCCATTGATCGGTCGCTAGTATTCCGAGCTATGAGGTAGGCGATCAGAGAATCGTCGCCTCAAATAGGCGTGAGTGTAGTGAGAGACGCTCTTTAGGCAGCCCATTACCGGCGAGGATAATACGGTTAGTTCTGGGCGGAAAGCTCACGAAAATGGCAGGCGTCTTCAAATTGCAGATTGAAGGGTTTCTGGAAAGTCGCCTAAAAGGGGTTGATGGAAATTGACTTCGAAAAGATTTCTCGAACAGAACGCTATAAGTTTCTGACGCACGTAGTCGTCCCACGTCCGATCGCTTGGGTGACGACGGTGTCAGATAGTGGGGTAGTGAATGCAGCGCCCTTCAGTTTCTTCAATGTGTTTGGGTCGGACCCGGCTTTTGTAGCCCTAGGGATTGGCGATCGCAAAGATGGCAGTCTAAAGGACACTGTAGCGAATATCGACAGGACCGGCGAGTTTGTCATCAACACAGTGACGGAGTCTTTGGCTGAACGAATGGTCCAAACGTCCTTTGAGTATGATCCTGAGGAGAACGAGCTGGAAGCCGAATATTTGACTTCACTTCCCTCAATAAAAGTAAAGCCACCTAGGATAGCGGAGTCGCCGGCCCATCTGGAATGCCGCAAGCTGTCGATTCAGGAAGTGGGAGCCCATCATCTTGTGTTGGGTACGGTCGTGCACGCAGCCGTTGATAATCAGTTTTATGATAGCCAAGCCGGTTTAGTTCGTACGGAGAAAATGCTTCCGATTGGACGAATGCAGGGGTCGGATGGATACACGCGAACGAATGAGCAGTTCTACATCGAAAAACCCTGAATAGAATCAATCGGGGAATGTCGGCCAATATAGATAAGATCGGAATCGAATTTCAACTAGGCCCTTTTTACGATGCTCATTGTCACTACCAAGATGGGAGACTGAGCGCCTGGTTTTCGGAGTTTGGAGAGACGGTAGGGGATTTGGGTATTCGAAAGGCAGTCGTCAATGGAACGAGCCCGCAAGATTGGGAAAACGTGGCTAATCTAGCTAGTAGATTTGAATACGTTATTCCTTCCTTCGGACTGCATCCATGGTTTGTCGATCAATCTTATAGCGAAGCTATTAGTAGGCTTGAAATTCTGCTGGACGACCGCCTATTTCCTATAGGCGAAATTGGTTTGGATCGGTGGATACAGGGGTACGATATTGATCTTCAAAAAGTGGCGTTTGTTTTGCAGCTCCGCTTAGCGAAACAGCAGAACGTGCCGGTGACGATCCATTGCTTACGGGCCTTTGGCCTCCTGTTGGAGATTCTTCAGAAAGAGGGACCGTTTGAGACAGGTTTCCTTATCCATTCTTATGGTGGACCAATTGAGATGATTCCTAGATTCCTAGAGGTTGGAGCCTATTTTTCTTTTTCTGGATACTTCGCTCTTCCGGAAAAGGAGAAAAAGAGAAAGGCCTATGGAGCGGTGCCTCTGGATCGGGTATTGATAGAAACGGATTCCCCGGACATGCTCGGGCCGTCGTCAGTTTGCTCTGGCCGGTCTAGCGACGGCGCAAACTATCCGAGCAATATTGTTGGGATATATGAATACGCTGCAGAAATGTTTGGCAAAGAGTCGATTGAATTCAGAGAGATCGTGGAATCGAATTTCCTTCGTTTATTTGGAAGATGGGCCGGCTAGCTGCAGTTTCATGTTATGTCTATTGGGGTCTGATAGTGGTTTATTGGACTTGGCTCGATAAAGTCGAATCTCAGGAGCTTCTGATGCATCGAGTTCTTTGGACATTCCTGATCGTGCTCGCGATTATGGCTGTTCGAGGAAGTCTTAAAGAGTATCGGCAGGGGTTTGCAAGCGGACGCATTTTCAAGGCCCATCTGCTTGGAGCTATTTTGCTGGCCTTGAACTGGTACCTTTTCGTCTATGGCGTAACCAATGATCGCATTACCGATGCTAGTTTAGGGTACTTTCTTTGCCCATTTGTATCTATATTTTGGGGCCGAGTAATTGAAAAAGAAAAGCTAAACAAGATCCAGTTGCTTTCGATAGCGATGGCTGTGATCGGCGTAAGCAGGCTAGCGTTAGAACTAGACGATTTTCCGTATATCGCGACTGGAATCGCTCTGACTTGGGGAACCTACAGCATGTTGAAAAAACGCGTTGGTTTAGGTGTTTTTTCCAGCTTGGGAATGGAGATGACGATATTGGCGCCGTTCGCGGTGTTGGCTCTATTCTTCTACGGACAACAAGGAAGCTTGGCGTGGGGAACCTTGGGATACCGATACGATGCTCTCATAGCCTCCACTGGAATCGTAACTATGATTCCGCTACTGCTCTACAGTTATGCAGTGAAACGGGTGTCGTTGACCACTATGGGCCTGTTGCAGTATATCATGCCGACCATGGCTCTCGGAATAGCCGTGTTTATTTTTAAAGAGCCTTTTGGGCCGGTCAGAGTTTTCGCGTTTAGCTTTATTTGGCTGGCGCTGGCGACTTACGCATGGAATGGCATTAGACCAAAACCCGGTTGATTGGGTTTCTATTCGGTTCGAATTGATTACCTTGCCGCTTGCTCCGGCTTTTAGTATGCTGAGGGAACCGTTGCTAGTAACCTTGCGGATCCGACAAGATGATCATTTCGGCGAAAACGAGTTTTTCATCTCCGGTAACTTCGAATTGGGCCCACTCGTTTAAGCCAGCGACTTTCACTTTATATGTGCCGGGCTTCGATCCCGTCACAACGAACTTTCCTGTGCGATTGGTGAAGGTGAGTATCTCTGGCATGTCTTCGCCGACGATCTCCAAGGTTTTGTATCCAGCAGGTTGTTCGTTCCAGTAGAGTAAACTCGAACGTTTCAAAAAATTTAAGGCTCTCAACCACGAAAGACACGAATAAACTCGAAAAGCTTCGCAAATACAAGAGGCTTTCGTTGATTTCGTGTCTTTCGTGGTTAAAAAGACCATACGATTCGTAAGTTCATTTTTGGTTATAATACCAAACCTTGGCGAAGCTCGTTCTAGCGAAGCGGCTATCAATAACTTAAGTTGTTTCTGGGTGAAGGTTAATGAAACTACGAGGTTAAGTAATTTATCGACCGCTAAAATAAGGGTTAAGACTGATGTTTAGATAAATGTTAAACACTAGCTGCTAGTTTTCGAATTAATCGGTATCCCTTCAAAACAGACGCTTATTCAACTCGAGACATTGAATTTTCGAAACAGGAACTACGTACTGGAAGATTCTGTGTTTGTTCTTATTTTTAGGGGCTTTAAGGATTCGATATATCCGTATAAAATTGTATTATCTGTAGCGATTTGCTGAACTCTAAATGCAATTGCGTATCGATCAAATCGAGACTTGCGGATTTGATTATATGAGTTTCTACAGGAAAATTTTCTAGAGATTCTGCTCTCTCGAAGATCTACGTAAGGCGCGTAGTTGTCGCCCTGGGATGGAAGCGCTTGCCCGTATTGATCTTTACGATCAAAGTAGAGGAACCGCCCTAGTTTCCTAGGAAGGCTGGGCAGTGCATCGGCAGCTGCGAATGGGCTTTAATCCAGCAGTTCTTTGAGGTCCTCGAGGCTTATTTGGGAATTCGCTGCTTCGCTAGCTTCGAAAACGTCTTCTAGCAGCTTGCGTTTGCGATCCTGCATTTGCAGTACCTTTTCTTCTACAGAATCCGCCGCTATGAATCGATAGCTCGTGACGATTTTTGTTTGCCCGATCCGGTGGGCGCGATCGGTGGCCTGAGCCTCCGCAGCTGGATTCCACCACGGGTCATAGTGAATAACAGTGTCGGCCCCGGTTAGATTGAGGCCAACTCCGCCAGCTTTGAGCGATATCAAGAATACAGGAATCGAGCTGTCGTTTTGAAACCGATCGACTTGAGCCATTCGATCTCTGGTCGAACCGTCGATGTAAGCGTATTCGATATTCTGTTGCTCAAGCTCGGTACTCAGTAGGGATAAAAGGGAAACGAACTGGGAAAAAACGAGCAACCGATGTCCGCCATCGATCGACTCTTCGATTAGCTCAAGAAAACTGGACAGTTTGGCGGACGCTTCGGGGTCGCATTGCTTGTTTAGCAGCCGTGGGTCGCAGCAGATTTGTCTTAGACGGAGCAGCTGAGTTAGGGCTTTCATGCGTAGAGCGCCTTCGTTAGCCCCACTTTTCTCCATCGCAGAAATCTCTGACTCTGCAGACTGCTTTGCTTTTTGGTAAAGACTTCTCTGTTCAGAAGTCATATTCACAAACAGCGTCTGCTCGATTTTGCTCGGCAATTCAGATGCCACTTCGGACTTTTTTCTTCTCAGGATATAAGGACCTGCTTGTCTAAGAATCCGTTTTTCGTGCCATGCTCGCTCTTCGCCACGCGCATCTTTCGGGACAGAGTTAGGGCTGCCAGGCAAAATGAAATCCATTAGGGAAATCAGATCCTGAACACTATTCTCCACCGGCGTACCAGTCAGGAGGAATCTTCCGGAGGATGACAAGCTGGCAAGAGCCTTAGCATTTTGGGTTCTTCGATTCTTTATATGCTGAGCTTCGTCAGCTATAGCGCAGCGGAATTTGATTGGCTTGAATTGATCGAGGTCTCGAATCACGGTGCCGTACGAGGTAATGACGAGGTCCAAATCCGCTAGGGTCTTTAGTTTAGAAATGCGGCTTTCCCGGTGATTGATGAATACCTTAAGCTCTGGGCAATAAGTATTGGCTTCTCGCCGCCAATTTTCCACCAGTGATGCGGGGCATACGACAAGGGAAAGGTGGGTATTGGCGTTTGGGCTGTCGTTTCTACGGCGACGTCGATTGTCTTGGGAGCCGGTGGACTTCAGTTCCTTCAGCACTGAAAGAAGAGCCAAGGCTTGGACCGTTTTCCCTAGTCCCATTTCATCCGCCAAAATCCCTCCGAGTCGATTACGAAAGAGGTGTAGCATCCAAGATATGCCGATCTTCTGGTAGTCGCGAAGGCGTTGTTGCAATCGCTCGTTTAGGGGAGGTGACGGCAACTTGCTTAGATCTTTTAGGGCTGCAGAGCGGGCTTTCCAGGTTCCTGGCGGATTGAAGTTCGGATTGGCTTCGGCTAGATCGTCTTCGATTTCCGGTATCCGCGATGCCGGAATTTGGTAGCTTCCACGATGAAGAAAGGGAGCGTTCGGGGTTAAGGCTAGCGATTTTTGCAGAGCTTCGCACTTCTTTAATTTGTCCTTTCGGAACAGATACACTTGATTTCCTGTATCCACGTAAGTGTTACCTGAAGCTACGCACTGGTTTAAGGCGGATTCGTTAGCGCCAGGAGCAGTTAGGGAGAACGAAACGCGGTATCCATTGGAATCCTCCTCGGCGTCAATATTGAATTCGACATCTTTGATATTGCTGGTTCGCGACAAAAAGTTATCGCTGAAGTCAGCGTTGTAGCGATCCTCCAGATCTTGCCAATGAGCGCTGAGAAAGCTGAGTGTTTGATGACGGTCTCTCAGCCACCATTTACGGTTTCTTGGCTCGAGCTTGAACCGATACTGATCGAGCAATTCTCTAATTTCAGAATACAGCGGATGTTCGCGGGATGGGAGCGTAATGGCTAAAAAATGAGATGAGCCGTCGACGAGCATCGGAGATCCATCGTATTGGCGATCTCGTTCAGGACTCTTTTCGGCTGCTGTGGTGGCGGTGTTTGAGCTGGTTGCCGTATCTCGATCGTTGGGGTTCGATAGCGATTCGCTGACCCCTGTGAGTTTATTGCTCTCCCACGGTATGGGAGTACGAGGATCGTTGACCCAATAGAATGCGGATGTGTTTTCCAGGGCTTTCAGGAGTTGCTTCAATTGTTCGCGGGTCAATTGAACGAACGAACTCAACGCCCCTCCGCCCCATTGAAGTAGGGAAAATGCGGCGACGCGTGAGCGTTCATCAAGATTCGAAAATTCCGCTTCGCCTAAGCTTTCGGGACGGTGGGTCGCGTTGGTTTCGTCTGTGACTTCAACCTTTGTGGGAATCGCGTCGCGCGGCGCGCAAACCTTAAGGTTGGGAGGGAGGCTTAGTTTAAGTCGCACGGATCGGTTTCCAGGTGGCCTATTTTGATTCGATGGGTACGTGAACGACGAATTTGTCTTCGAATTCTGGATAGCCGAAATAACTTCTTATTGGATACAATTCCGGCTTTTCCGATAGATCGGCGAATTCATGAGATAGGTCGCCACCCTTAAGACACAAGACTCCATTAGGCAATGCATTGAAGCCATCCGCTTTGATGCGATTTCGAATCCAGCTTAGAAACTTGGGCAGTTGGGTAACCGCTCGGGCAATGACATAGTCGAACGAGCTTTTCACGTTTTCAGCTCGAGTTTGTTGCGCGGTGGCATTCTCGAGCTTGAGCGATTCGATACAGTTGGAAACGGCTTTTATCTTTTTGCCTACAGAATCGATTAGCAGAAATTGGCAGTCTGGGCAAAGTATGGCGAGGGGGACTCCTGGAAAACCGCCACCGGTTCCGACATCCAAAATTTGGGTACCTGGCTCAAAGTTTAAGGTTTTTGCGATTGCCAGAGAATGAAGGATATGCCGCAAGGGCAGGTTTTCGATATCGGCGCGGGAAATGAGATTCAGTTTTTGATTCCATTCCGCGATTAATTCCGCGAATTGGCGAAACTGCTTGATCTGGCTGTCGGTCAATTCGGGAAAGTGGCGGGCTACGATTTGGAGATCGAAATCCATTTTCGGCTTCAGTGAAGGCGCGCTGCGATGAGAGCAAACAAAATTGACCGTCGGAAACGCCGATTTGCCAACTCGATAGAACGGGATTTCTTGAAATAAGACGCGCCGCTTATCCGTTGCCACGTAAACCAATCGCTTCCGATTTCCGCGAAATGAACACGCTTGACCTGGCCGAATTGCTTTGAAATCTTCCATTGCTGATTCGCTACTATAAGGGTGTTTTCGCCCTGCTTCCCGCTTCAGATGATTACGCTTTATCCCCAAAATTTCTTTCGGGCCAGTCTCGGAGTGTCTTTTGCAGCGATCTTTATTTTGCTGAGCAGTATTTCCTTTGCTCATGCTGATGAGTACCAACGGCTAGAGGCTGCGACCAAGCGCTGGGTGGACTTGGAAAAGCGAATTGCTGAGGAACGAAATGCTTGGAAGGCGCAGAAGGGCATACTGGAGCAGCGAGTACTGGCGTTGGAGGCGGGATTGGATGAACTTACAAAGAGTTTAGAAAACTTGGATGAAGCATCCAATATCCGACTCGGGGAGATCCAAAACTATGACGCCACCCTAACGGAGCTAGAGGAAACTCGAGAGTTCTATGTTGGGAAGCTAGAGGAAATGGAAACTCTTTTCGCTCAATTCCGCGCGAAGGCGCCGGATTTCCTGGAGTCTGAACTCGAGACTGCTTTCGAGAAACTTGAGGCGGCAAACCCGGCAGCATTGGGTGAGCGGGCTCAGATACTAATAGCGGCTTTCACTCGAGTTGAGGAATTTAACCGGACGGTAACCATCGACTACGTTCCCCGGAGGCTGGACGATGGGCGCGAAGTGATGGTGTCGGTCCTGTATTGGGGATTGGCCAGAGCTTACGCGGTCGACCCGCAAGGGACCATCGCTTGGGAATTGGAACCTGGGGAGAGCGGATGGAGCTGGAATGAGCGTACGGATTCGATCGATTCTATCCTGGAGCTAGTTCGAGTATACGAACAAACGCGACCTCCATCCCTGCAGATCGTGCCTGCCAAAGTAACTCAGCGAGCGGAGGGCGGGAACAATGGATAGTCAGGCCAAACTACGCTGGATCTTTCTGGGTCTTGGGCTTTCGCTTCTGGTTTTTAGCAATTCGCTTAAGGGGCAAGAAAGAGATATCGCGGCGCTTGCCGATGAGATGGAATCTCGAGTCGAGGCGAGTTTGCGTAAGTACGAAGTTCTCCAAAATGAGATCGCGGAAAACAAGATCCCAATTCTCGAAAAGATTAATGAGCTTGAGAACAAGACCATCGAGCTGAGAAGCCAATTGAAGTCGAGAGATGGCGAAGAGAAAAAGGCTTTGGACGAATTAAGGGAGAGGCAAATGCGTATCTCTGACACGCGAACTCAAAATGATTACGTTTCCGGTCTCTTTGCCCAGTATTTGAATACCTTTGAAGGACGGCTTCAGATAGCTGAAGACCAATTGTTTTCGCCGAAGCTGACACCTCTAAGGGAAGCGATCGAAATTGCTGGTTCAGGATCGAAGGTAACGATCGAGAAAAGGACGGAAGCGGTGGAGCTCTGCCTGGAACGTCTGGACCTGATTCTTGGGGGCTACGTCTTCGAGGGCGAAGCGATAGACCCGACTGGTGAAATTTTGAACGGCGATATCATCATTTTCGGTCCCGCTGCCTATTTTCGAAGCGCGACAAACGATTCGGTAGGAATGCTCAATTACCGCTCTGGAGCATTGGAGCCAGGCCTGGTGTCATTCGAAGGTGAATACGGAAACCCATTGCGAAATTATGGCGAATCCAAGACTGCGAGTTTGCCGTTAGATGCATCGCTAGGAAAAGCCATATCTCTAAAAGAGGCGAGCGACAGTTGGCAGGAGCATCTCGAGAAGGGCGGTTATGTCGGCTACGCGATTTTGGCAATGGGTGGGCTAGCGTTACTGCTGGCGTTCGTTAAATTGGGGGACTTCGCGGCATTGAGCGTATCAATCCCCGCTAACCTTGCTAGCGTGGCATCTAGAGCTGTTGAAGGAAAATTGGATGACGCGAAGGCGGAAGCTTCAAAGAGCCGGCCTTGGATGCGGGACATGCTGCAGGAAGGAGCTTCCCATGCCTTAAGCAATCGGGAGTTGATGGAAGACCACATGGTAAGCGTTATCCTCAATCGAAAACCCCGTCTGGAACGATTTCTTCCATGGCTGGCAGTAACGGCTGCTGCGACTCCGCTTATGGGGTTGCTGGGAACCGTGGTGGGAATGATCAAGACCTTTACCCTAATAACGATTTTTGGTTCAGGCGACCCGAAGGCGCTTTCATCCGGAATTTCAGAAGCTCTCGTAACAACCGAATTGGGGCTGATAGTGGCCATACCCACTTTGATAATACACGGGGCTCTTCTAAGATTGGCTAAAAAACGTATTGGAGCGATGGAGCTAGCGGCTACGGAATTCTCCAAGATCGTGAGCAAGTTGACGGAGGAAGGGAGAGCGTAGCGAAATGGAGCAGTTTCTGGTGGAGGCGTGGGAGTCGGTTCAAGAAGGAGGAATCGTTATGATAGCGCTGATCATCTTGTCGCTGATTCTCTACCGTTCTGCTTTCGGGACGTTGTTTTTCGTAAAAGGTTTTTCCGCTAACGAAATCCGGGAAAGATTGGATGAAGGCGCGAGCAAGACGGAGCTGGAAATCGTTTATTCCCAGAGTCGGAGAGAGTTCGGCGAGCTTGTGTCCAGGCAAGTAGCCTTCATCGGCATGCTGGCCGCGGCGGCCCCTCTTCTGGGGTTACTGGGGACGGTAATGGGAATGTTGGAGACATTCGAAAGCCTTTCTCAACGGGCGCAGGAGACAGCGACGCAAGTCTCTGGTGGCGTGAGATTCGCTTTGGTGACGACGCAAGCAGGGTTGATGGTAGCGATTCCAGCGATTTTCATCATTCAATGGATCAAGCGAGTAGCCAATGCCAGGCAACAGGAACTGGCTCACGAGGAGCTGCTAGCAACCCATAAAGAAGAGGCTTTGTCAGCATGAAGCGAAATATCGCGGATTTAGAGATGGGTGGTGAATCGGAGATCAATTTGTCTCCTATGATAGATTGCATCTTCATTTTGCTGATATTCTTTATTGTAACCACCGTATTCGTACAGGAAGCGGGTATCGATGTCGACAAACCCGAAGCAAGCAACTCGACGCCTCTTCCAAAAAACAGTATTCTCATCGCCATTACGGAAACGGGTCGTATATTTCACGGAGGAAAGGAGATTTCGCTGGCTCGCGTACGCCCAATCGTTCACCGGATTCTAGCGATCGAGGATGCTCCGATAATTATACAAGCTGATCGGGAATCCATGCATGACACCTTCGCCAGGGTGTACGGAGAGGTGCGAGCCGCGGGAGGCAAAGAGATTCACTTTTCCACAAAAGAATGAAGTCGCTTTCGATAGAGAAAAGCCTTAGCAAATCGACGAATTCGATTAGAGCGATAGCGGTAGCTTTGGTGGGAACGGCGATACTGTTCTCAGGAATGTCCCTTTCCCGCTTGGGCGAGATCGAGCCGGTAGAGGAGGATGCCGTGGCGGAAATCGAAGTGTTTCTCCCTCCACCTCCACCTCCACCACCACCGGAAATAGTGGAGGAGGTTGAGACTTCTCAGGTGCCAATTCAGGTAGACGTCGCATTGCAGCGTGATCCCGTTAAGCTCGATGTATCCCCGATTGACGTCACTCTCGACGGGCCGCCGAGCATCACTGACAAGATTGATATCAATCTAGCGGATTTTCAGAGGCCAACCGTGGATGTCAATTTGGACGCTGTCGTTTTCGACAAAGAGGAAGTGGACCAGTTGCCTCTGCGGAACTATAGTCCGATGCCTGGCCTACCGTCCAATATCCGGAAAAAAATGGGTGAAGCTCGGGTTATTGTGCAGCTTTCAATCGATGAAAAGGGTAAGCCGTTGCATGTCATGGTTCTGAATTCTCCCGTTCCAGAAGCCCGACCGCATATTATCAAAGATTTGAAGCGATGGAGATTTCGTCCGGCGAAAAAGAACGGACAGAAGGTTAAATGCTGGGTTAGATTTGTATTAGTGTTTCAGAAATCGAATACATCGCCATTTAGTTTATGAAGTTATATGCCTGCATAGCTTTTGTTCTGCTTATCCCTATATTGAATTGGGCTCAAGACGACGTCGAAGAAATGGGCAAGCCCGACTTGTACGGTCCCGAATTTCAGAAACGCTTCATTGCGAGCTATGGCGTTTTGGAAGACCGAGAGCCGGAACTCCAGGAGCTGGAGATATCACTGCTTGAGAAAATTGGCCCGATGGTTGAGGAGAATCCAGAATTCGCCAAATCGATGCTCGAAGGAATGCTCGACGTGGAGACCCCGGCTACAGCGACTTTCAATCTGATTTTGGCTAATCTCTATTTCAATGGCGAAGCGTTGGAGGACGCGCTTGCGCAGTATGAGAGAGCGATATCAAAATTCCCTACCTTTCGTCGGGCTTGGAAGAACTTGGGTTTATTAAGAACGCGAAATGGCGATTACGCGTCTGCGGTCGAGGCGCTGGTTCGAAGTATAGAATTAGGGGATACCAGTCCAGATACTTATGGTACGGCTGCTTATTGCCATCTTCGCGTTGGGAATTTGATGGCGGCGGAATTAGCGTACAATGCTGCGGTCATGCTCGAGCCCAATAATATCAATTGGATTGAAGGCAAGACGCGGGCATTGATATCCGGCAAGCGCTTTCAGGAAGCAATCCCTCTGCTTGAGGAACTTTTGAGACGCGATTCCGAGAAAAGCGTGTACCGAACCTATCTAGCGAATATCTATGTGGAAACTGAACAGTTTTTGAAAGCAGCTCAGGTGTTCGAATTAATGCATGCGTTAGGTGAGGGAAATATGGATACGCGTTTGCAACTGGCGAATATCTACAGCCTGAATGGCATATTCGACTTGTCTGTAGATACGTTTCTCGAAGCTGGACAGGAGGATCTGGTATCCCTGTTGCCACAAGTCTTGACGACCGTGAAGTACTTGCTGGAAATGGAAGAGGTAAGCCATGCGGAGCGTTTGTTTAGTAATCTGGGACCTCTGGATTCTTTATGGAGTAACGAGAATCGTACACGATATTTACTGCTGGAATCAAGTTTCGCAGCTTTAGCGAATGATAGAGAACTGGAGGAGAGCAAATTGATAGAAGTATTGGAGAATGATCCTACAGAAGGGGGAGCTCTTGTGCGACTTGGTTCGATACACCTGGATCGAGGAGAGTTGGCGAAAGCATTATTCTATTTCGAACGGGCTTATTCATCCGAATTCCATGATTATGACGCTCTAGTGCTTGCATCAGAGGCGTTGATCGGAGCGAAAAGATTTGGCGAATCCCTCGACCTGCTGCAGACAGCGATGGAAAAAAGGCCGTCCAGCGAATTGAAGCGACTCATTGACCAAGTGAGAGAAGCTGCGTTGCAGTAATTTCTCAGGGGATCCGCTCAGAAAGCGATTTCCCGCTCATGATGCTGGCTCCCATTGCGATTCCGTCGATAGCGTGACCTCCGAAATGAAGGCCTGGAAGGTCTTCTTCCAATGCTCTGATGGCTTTCTTCCAAGGACCAAATGCGCTGTTATACTGAGGAATTGCATGAGGCCAGCGTGTTAAATTCGTGAATACTGGATCTCCACTAACGCCTAGAAGACTACTCAAGTCTTCTTTGGCAATTCTGAGAAGCTCATCATCTGGAGCATCCTTCAGTTCGGGGCTTTGCGTGCCGCCTAGCATAACGGTAAGGAGGCAATGCCCTTCTGGAGCGCGATTGGGATAGAGTTCAGAATTGAACAAAGCGCCGAGAATTCGATGTGGCTCTTTACTTGGAACGAGCACGCCAAATCCATTGAGGGGATGGGATATATCCTTTCTCTTGTAGCCGAGCGCCAGGCTGTGCACGGCTGGGTAAGGAAGATCAGGGGCTTCTCCGATCCATTCGGCAATAGGACTGGCCCAGTTTAGCTTTTTTACAGATCTAGATGGAAGGCAGACGAACAGATTTCTGGAAAAGCCTTCGAAATTTTCGCCCTCTTTTTTCCAAGTAACCTGCCACCCGTTTTCGACAGGGTTTACGGCCACTACTTCGGAGCCTAGCCATAGCCTATTTCCAAGCTTGCGTGAGATCGTTTTTGGGAGCGTATCCAACCCATTGATAAAATTGATGGACCGCTTCTTGAATCCCGTACCCTCTTTTCGTTGCCGCCGCTTGCGTTTAAGAGCGCCGCCAACGAGGGACGCTCCCTCGTGTTCTAGCTCTCTCATCAACGGAAAGGCATGATTGAGAATTAGTTCATTAGGATCTCCCGCGTACACGCCACGAACAAATGGATTTATTGCGTAGTCCAAAAACTCTCGGCCCATTCTGCGGGTGACAAAATCGGCAACGCTTTCGCTGGCTTCGCCGGATTCTGTGATTCTTCCACGAAACGGCTCGCCAAGAAACCCCAATTTAGCTTTGAGCGAAAAAAGCGGTGTCGTAATTGCTTGTAGCGGAGATCTTGGTACAGCCACGGGGCGACTGTTGCGAACAACATACCGATTTGCCGCCGCTGGATTGCTGTTCACAACTTCGTGACCGAGACCAAGGTCATTGATAAAAGACTCTATCCATGGGTCGGATACGAGTATCGAGTTCGGTCCTTTTTCGATAAGAAATCCATTCTTGATGG